>Ga0209611_10015141_pt1 | contig 10122 bp, 12 predicted proteins | sample S1TSphgellanicum_3_FD_187693 | JGI IMG/M metagenome (GOLD analysis project Ga0209611, IMG submission 187693) | Host-associated microbial communities from peat moss isolated from Minnesota, USA - S1T2_Fc - Sphagnum magellanicum MG (SPAdes) (version 2) | ecosystem: Host-associated > Plants > Peat... | reverse complement strand
TTTATTTGTCTACTAAATTAGCACTAAATAACCCACCAAATTCTCATTCTTCAAAATACTTAACTAACCAAGGGACTCCCCAAAAGAAAAAAGAAAAAAAAGAAAAAAAGGGGGGTAAAAAAAAAACAGAAAAAAGAGAACGGAACTGGCAATCTATTGGTTGATAAGTAGGAACTTGGATTGGGTTAACTATTATTATTATTATTATTATTATTATTATTTTCTTTGTGGGTTTTGGAAAATACCCTCCAAGTTTAAAAAAAAAGTACAAAAACACATCAGACCTGTTCACCTAGGTCCTGTCCTTACTAGGGTTAAGTAATAGGTTGGGAAATGGTCTTTTCTTTTTAATAAAATAGGCGAAATTTCCCCAAAAACTTGGGGGGTTTTTCAATCGCAATATTTCGAGAATATTGCGACTCATACCAAGATGGGCATTTTTGGGAAAACAGGGTCTCACATTACGAGGGGAATTGTTCTTTTTGAAAATTGCCGTATTTAGAGAATAGGTTTTAGCATGTCGCCAAAATATACAGCATGATTCCTAGACTTTTCTGGTGTCGTCTCTGACCTGTAGCCAAATTTGGCTAAGTCCCTTTTGTGGATGATGGCTAAATTTTTCTTTTCTGCTGTCTGTGCTCTCTGACCCGTAGCCAAATTTGGCAATGGAGTCCTTTTGTGCACAATGGCAAAACTTTTCTGTAGCTGTCCTCTCTGACATGTAGCCAAATTTGGCTAAGTCTTTTTGTGGACTCGATGGCTAAACTTTTCTACTTTCCTCTCTGACCTGTAGCCAAATTTAGCCAAATCCTTTTGTGGATGATGGCCAGACCACGTAGGTACCTAACAAAATTACTAAATTGTTTAAAACAATTAAAATAAAAATTAATAAAAATTAATAATACTATTAAATACATTTTATTATAAAAAAACAAATTGATGATGGGAAATCCCACTCCCCTCCCAAGAAAAAAACCCAAGAAAAAAGAAAAAAGAAAACACAAAAACAAAAACTAGTGGAAGTATGCAAAATTCACAAGAAAAAGACAAACGAAAGCAAATTGTTCCATTTTCTTCCCTTCTTTCCTCTCTTCTCGCTTTCGTCGTTGTACCGGATCTTCTTCTTCTTCTCATGTTTGCAACAACAAACTCTTCTTCGTTTTCGTTGTTGGAAATTCTCATCGTTGTTGCAAAATCTGAATGCAAGGATTAGGGTATGGAGTTAGTTGTTGCCGTAATCTCTGTTTGTCTGTCTGTCTGTCTGCTTCGGGGATTTTCTCTTTCTTGGGTTGTCGCCCATGCTGGGATGTAGACGATGCTGTGTCCATGTAATCTGCCGGACGCGGTTTTAGTGGGAGGAAGAAGAGTGCGAGAGAGAAGGAGATAAGAGTAGGAGGTGGAGAGAAATAGGCGAGAGAGAAAGAGAAAGAGACAGAGAGGAAGAGGGAGAGGGAGAGAGGGAGAAAGAGTTTTGTACCAGTGGGTGCTCGGGACAAGGGAACGCGGGGAAAGTGTGGAGATGGATGTGACGAAGGTGACGAGGAGTCAAAGGGCCAGTGATGCGTCGCCCACGCTGCAGAGGCAGCAGAAGAAGCAGGAAGTGTGCGCGGAGGTGGTGACAGTGTTGAAGAAGAGGGGGAATCCGGTGGCGGACCAACCGGGTTTCGCGGACGAGCTTCTTGTGCATTTCAATCAGCTTCCTACCAGGTCTGGGTTCTCTCTTACTTCCTGTTTCTGCCGCCGCCCTTTCTGGGTTCCCTTTGCAAATTCGCATGTGTCAAGATCTTGGGTGCCTGCTAGAAATTCAAGGTTACAGACACACACACAGAGGGGATGTGTGAAGATCTTGGGTGGATGGAAATTGAGAGAGAGAGAGACACACACACACACAAACACACACACACAGAGAGAGAGAGAGAGAGAGAGAGAGAGAGAGAGAGAGAGAGAGAGAGAGAGTGTGTGTGTGTGTGTGTTAAGATCTTGGATGGGTGGAAATTCACAGAGAGAGAGAGAGAGAGAGAGAGAGATGGGTATAGGGTTACATTTTGGAGAGCTTGGGTGTAGGGTTACATTTTCGACTAGAACGTTTGGTGGGTGTCATTGCTGCTGCTCACGAGAACTAAGCAATCACTGCTAGACTCCTGCTGCTGTATGCCCTCCTGCAGATATGCATTGGATGTAAACGCAGAGAGAGCAGAAGATGTGTTAACCCACAAGTCCTTGCTCCAAAATGCAAAGGATCCAGAGAATCGGCCAACTTTCCATGTGCGCGCAGTTCATGTATGTAAGCTTGTGTTTATTCTTCTTTTGTTCTCTTCTTGGTCTCTGCTTTGATTGATAGATTTCTGTGTAGACTTGCTTGATGATGTGCAGTGTCTAGATCTTTTGGATTCAGGGAGTTGTTGCCCACAAGACTATTAGTAGTAGTAGTAGTAGCCTGATGGAAGGGAAGGAATGTGCTCCTTCTGGTGGTGACAGGTACTTCCAGGTGAGGCACTCAAATCACCGAGTTCCAGTCCCCAGTCACAGGATGAGGAAGTTTCCAGTCGACCATTTTCTAAACTCAAGTAAGTCCTCTGTATGATATGAGCTATTTTCACTGTGATTTCATTCCTGCAATGAACCATTGCTATAGTGCAGGCTTTTACTACACTGAAGAAATTCCACTTGGGATGCCAAAATGAACTAGCTGTTCATTTGGGTATGGCAGTTTTAAAGTGTCAGTGTACAGAAATGTTTTTACTCACCCAAATGCCATCCATGATGATGTGTACCAAGTTTGCACGCACCTCCAGCATTTGGATCTTCAGCCAATTTGGAGGCGTTAGCTATGGACTCCAACAAAGCTACATCACCTGTTGTTGAGGACAGGGACAGCAGCAATCACTCACAAAGGTGCCTAATCACTTCTACACCTCCAGGAGTAGATCCCTTCTGTCCAAGGATGAAGGATTTTGGACCAAGACTATGACAAACATATCCATGTTCAAAGTGGAGATTGTTGAATTTTCCTCTGCAATCTCATAGATATTCCCAAGGATGAAGGAGTGTGAACTTGAGGAAAATTTCAAGGCTAGGTTTCAGGTGTTAGTTCATTTGCTATATGGTTCCAGCTGCTGTTTTGGTGTGGGGAATTTTTTATGAGAATTTACTAATGGGGTGTCACCAAACTTGTAGGATGCAGCCAATCATATCCACATTTGCCAATGCATGAAGTCACAGTAGCAACCATTGACAAGCCAAAGCTTCTAAGCCAGGTATGTTGATTTGGACATTTTCTACCACGGGTGAATTTCAGCTTTGAAAGAATGGATAGAAATCCCATGTTTTACCTAGTTCTGAATGAAATGAACACACCCCAAACCCTAATTTCAAATTCTCGCTTGAAATTATCCTATTGCAGATGAGAGAGCCCAAAATTGCATTGAGAACTTTTGGGGGGTTTGTTCACTTGCTGTTTTGTTTATGGTAAAAAAACATTAACACTCATCTATTTTTTACCACAACAAAAAATAATTGGTTCTTGTTCTGGTTGCCAGTAGATGAGAAAATCTTTTATAGGTCACAGTAACCAAGCCCACAGGGTGAGTAGGCTACAGTGATGAATCTGCAATATTTCTTCGGTTTCCTTTTTTGTGCTTTTTTACCGAGGCAATGTCCTTCAGGCTGCACCTTAGCCCTATTGGGTGGTGTCATAGTGACCCCATCTAACTAAACCAGTTACTTTTCTGGTGGTAAACTACAAAGATCTGAAATTGAGAGATTTGACAGATTGGGTTTTGCACCTATAGCCAGACACTTGGTGGCTGTAAGACAGAAAGCCCCTGAGTCCTCTTCTGTTTCCCAAGTCAGGGTAGAGATATATGCATCATTGTCTCATGGTGCACTTAGCTTCAGATCTGAGTGGAATCTTGATGGTATTATTGGATTGCAGCTGTCTGCATTGCTTGCAGATGTAGGACTCAACATTCGGGAGGCACATGTGTTTTCAACAGTTGATGGGTACTCCCTTGATGTCTTTGTGGTTGATGGTTGGCCTACAGAGGTACCCCTTTCTTTTATCCTGCCTTAATTGCTTAGATGTCAGGAATGCATTGTCACTATACACAGCATCAGTCTCGTCTCTCTTGTGGCCGTCTCTTGTTTCTGAATTTGGGGATTGCAGAAAGATGAGTGCAATTAACTCTCTTTTCTTCTGTTTGCTGAAGGAAGCTTATGCAGACCTCTTCATCTTGGGTGAATGGCATCTTGCAGCAGGATTCTGCTAATAGTGGTGATCTATTTGCCTTCTCTTGTCACAGGAGACTGAAGATCTGTTGGATGCTCTGCAGATTGCACTTGCTGCTACTGAGGTACTATTTCTTGCATGTTGAAGCAATGCCTGTGTTTGCTTCATATGGGTATATGTTTGAGAGAGATGGATTTCTTTCTGTATGATGGATATTCCATGTTGGCAGCATTTTATCACCCCTAAAGCTTGTCTGGCTCTCCCTGATGATAGTTTATCCAATGCATGCACCTGCAAGCCTTTGGGTGAATGAAGATGATGATTGCCATAATTTCATTTCATGGGAATGTTGGAAATGAAATAATGCTTAGGACATGCTGACTGATAATTTTGCAGAAAAAATCGTGGCAAAAGACATCATCGCTAGTATCTGATTCTCCACCACGGGAGGCTGCTACACCAATGCTGCAACCAGACAGTGCACATTCCTCACTTTTGCCAAGTGGTACTGATGACTGGGAGATTGATAGCAGCCAACTAAAATACACTTCAAAACTGGCAAATGGCTCATTTGGAGACTTGTAAGTTCCCATTCTTTTCATGAAACGTGTGAAAACAATATATGTGTTAGACAGCAATTGGCTGGAGGTTGAGGTCATAGTCACCTGATTGAGTTTTGTTGCCTATGACCCATTTTTGAATAGTGATTGACAATCACTATTCAAACTCTCTCACATCTCTCTTCTATTCTGAGCCTCCTTTCCATCATGGAGTGTCTTCCTTCAATCCTTACAAGATTTGGGTCTCCTCCTCTGGTAGTATCTTGGAAGTATATGAAATCTTTAGGTCAAGATTTCTCTAATTATACAGAAACTGCTAAGGGTTTGAGCATCGTTGAAGTCCAGAAGAGTTTGAATAGTGATTGTGATTATTCCAACTTTGGAAGTCGTTGCTCTGGTCATGTTGTTTCAGCTGACCTGGACGTGCATTCCCGACCCTGATTTAGTTGATCTTTTTTTCCAGAGGGACTAAATTTTGGAGGTCTTTTCTGAATGGTGTTTCTCTTTGTTCAAGTGGTTACTGATATAGGTCTCAACAAAGTTGTTGCAATTTTGTTGTTAAACAAGATAGGGGGTGCATGAATGGAAATCAAATGTCCTTGGCTTTGTTGAGTTGAAGATCCAATCTAGATTGATGTCACCTGCCTTGATGTTTGAGCTGAAAACTTTCTGCACGTGCAGGTATCGAGGGACATATTGTGGACAGGATGTTGCTATCAAAATTCTGAAACCTGAGCGTTTGAATGAAAACTTACAACGTGAATTTCAACAAGAAGTTTCAATTATGCGGTGGGTTCCTTTTCCAAAATTTAAACATTTGGGATGGGAAAGCTGTTAAATTGTCATGTGTGTTTTATCACATGGAGACTAGCTTCTCCTTTCAGTGCATCAGTATTTTATCTTCTACATGTATAACAATGTCTGCAGCGACAAATTTTGTCAGAAACTGTCAATTTCAGGACATTTCAAAGATGAAAAACCTGAAGCAAGAGATTGATCTTGAATAACACACATGGGTATGTGTACCCAAAAGAAAGCTCTCATTTACCTGGGGTCACTTATGGGGCCTTCATGGTTTGCAGAAAGGTTCGACATAAAAATGTTGTGCAATTCATTGGTGCTTGCACCAAACCTCCCAATTTGTGCATTGTGACAGGCACGTATATTTTCATCTCATTTCATCTCAGTTCTGGCAGGAGTGATTTCTTATCCATCTTGCCCCACACTGCCCTGCTCTCATATTGGAAAAAAAACTGAGATGCTCCTTTTACTAGTAATAAGGTGATGGTCTGTCACTTTGTGAGCGACTCTCACGAGGTTATGACTGCACTCATTGTCGTGTTACCTTTAATTGTTGTTGTGGAGATTTCTCTGCAACTTCATGAATCTCTTTTACTAGTAATAATGTGTGAGGATGATGTGCATATTGAACTTCATATTTTTTTGCATCATCTATTGGTGGTACACAGCACAAGAGAAGGTGGGTGCAGTTTGATAGTTTGTCCTTTTTATGCTGGTCATATCCTGATCTGGAAGAGAAGCTTTGTATGCAGAGTACATGTCATGTGGAAGTGTGTACGATTATATCCACAAGCAAAAGGCTGTTTTAAAACTGCCAATGCTACTTCGAGTGGCAATTGATATTTCAAAGGGCATGGACTACCTTCACCAGAACAACATCATTCACCGGGACCTGAAGGCTGCCAACCTTCTAATGGATGAAAATGAGGTAGAGTGACAATAATTTCAAAACATCAAGAAAGACCAACCTGTCATGGGTGTAACACTTCTGCAATTTGCTGGTGGCCCAAAACTAAGGGAAAAAATTGGGTTACTGGTTGTAGGTAGTGAAAGTTGCAGATTTTGGTGTAGCAAGAGTGCAAGCACAGTCTGGAGTGATGACAGCAGAGACTGGCACATATCGCTGGATGGCTCCTGAGGTAAAATGCATTGTGTACTTTCCTCTGTGTTTTTTGCTTTGAGTTAAATCAGAAGTATGGGGAGTTCTTGATACTGATGGAGATACATCCATATATGTTTTCTATTGTGGTCCAGGTTATTGAGCACAAGCCATATGACCGAAAGGCAGATGTGTTCAGTTTTGCAATAGTTTTGTGGGAACTTTTGACAGGAAAGGTAAATCTTTCTTTCAATGCAAAACATGTCTCACAGAGGGGAACAAGCTTAATGATTCTCTATTTAAGGAAAAGAAATCAGAATGTGGCCAAACAATGGCTCTGTGTCTTTGATCATCCATCAATTTTCAGCACTTCTCATAAAGTGGGTTGCCATGAACTTTTAACATGAGTGGTTGCTTTTGTTTGGGATGGGGTTTTAGATACCGTATGAGAATTTAACTCCTCTTCAGGCAGCAGTGGGTGTTGTACAAAAGGTATGGCTCCATGTCTAAGCATCTTCCAATATTTCACACCCTGTATACAATAGGTGTTGTGTGAGAGATTCTAAGGCTTGATCAGTGCAACAGAACGTTTTTCTGTGGCCTTTCAGTTCAGTTGTTGTCAGACATCTTCTACAGGAGTTAATTCACTTTTTAGCATTCTGAATCTTGTGTTATCAAACATCAAGCATTGATATAGCAATTTTTTTGGTGTGTGCTTGCTTTCTTAGGGTTTACGCCCAACCATACCCTCTAGTACTCCTCCAAAGCTAGTAGAGCTATTGGAACGTTGTTGGGCAACCAACTCATCAGAGCGCCCAGAGTTTTCTTCCATCACTACGTATCTCCAGGAAATTGTGAAAGAGGTACTCATCATCTGAGATCTGTCTCATTGTGATGTGAACAGAAGACGGAATGAACTAATGGGTCTCAAGTTTTATTCTGCACTCGTTTCTTTGTAATCATCCTTGGTATCATATGTGTCTTGATAAATTATGATGTTGAGACTTTCTTTCTATGCATGCAGCTTCCTGCTGGAGAAGGTGATCCAAAGCGGAAGGATAAAAAGTTAGGCGGGCTATTTTCACATCTTAAGCGCACATCCCACTAGTCGGTGTGCCTCTCTCCTCTATGGATTCATCATCAGATTAGTATTTCCACAATTTAAGGACTGGTTTATTGGATGAAAAGAAAAGTTACACCTGCGTTCTTGATGTGGTGGTGATGTTGGTTTGATTGGCATTCATAAAGCCTCGGTGTCTGAATTGTATTGATTCAATGTTGGATCCAAAAGCAATCAAGGATTAAAAGGATCCATGTCCATGAAACTCTGCTCTACTTACAGTGTAAGGTGGATTTGTTACCAAGTGATCAGAAGGTAGGAAAATTGCTTGAATATTGTTGAAGGGGGTTGTACATTCCCAGGTTGGTTTTCACAATGCTCAAGATGTAATGTTTGCAATACAAGTGTGGCCTGATGTTCAAGAGGTGGTAGTGCTTATTTGGCCTCTCACTATATGAGAGGGGTTGAGTGCAAAAGTCTAGCAAACCTTAATAAGGTTTGCTGAAACTGACAACTCCAATGGCCTGGACAAAGATGGGTACAGACATTTACCCTCCCCCACTGTAGTGGCCAAGATTTTAGGGACTTTGAACTTTATGAAAACCTCAGATCAGCTGAGAAAATGTGATTTTAAACGTGCCCAATTTATTGTAGTCTGATGCTCTGGAGTAATGGGGTTTTCTTGCTAAGATTTTCTTGGGTTACTAAAACAAAATTTGAGAATCCTTGATGTTAGCAGGTACCAAACATTGCCCTGATGTTTATGCAACGAGAGAATGGCATCCTGGTATACACTGTCAGGCCAGGATCTACCTAACCAGTGGTTTCTGGTGGCAAACTCTTGGTCAAGTTTGGCAGCTTTTTAAGCTGACTTAAACTGGCAGAATTGGCAGCCACTGTTGATTATGATATTTTCCTACCTACCTCAGCTACATAATGATCAACCTTTGCAAGTTCATGCACCTATGTAGTCTGGACCTTTATGCTGGGGAACTGACCATAGGGGGCAAACTCTGCCTCAGTTTTGTCCCTCCAGTTTGACCCAGTGTCTCAACAAGAGGAAGAATGCGCCTCCTAAGGCACATTCTCTAGTATGTACAAAAGAAGGTAACTGAAGAGCCAAGCACAAAGTTACAGATGATGAAACAGAAACACAGCATCTCTTCATATGCCTGTGTCTTGGAAGAGTTAGACATGCAGGTGTCTGATCTTCAATTTCTGTTTGAATAGATTTCTCTAGAGCTAACTACAAGTAACTCTCATTAAAAGACAAAGCAGGCTCCTGGAGAGTACTGCAAGGCTGCTGGGGGTTGCAGGAGGACTGAAAAGTCTGGAGTTAGGGCCCACTCAAATTGCAGGTATAGTAGTAGGCTGAGGCCTTCAATTGAAGGAATGGGCAGAACTTATTTGGGTAGTTGGAACTGGTTTGTAGGATTAATACTGATATTAGAGTTATCAGAACCTTAAGTTTGGTCATACACAGGGTGAGATTGAAAAAAAAACCTGCAAAAAAGTACACTACCATTCAAGTGGGGGTGAAACTCAGAAAATCATCAATTTTGGTAAACTTCGTTACATCCTGTCTTTCCCTTTTCCTTTTTTACTGAGCGTCTCCTCTGTTGATTCATATATTTTCACTGGTCCTAACTATACAACTATTATAATAACTTTGGAACCTTGTGCATTAAATGCTGAGTTTCAGCATTTCTTACTGAGTTGCAGCATTTCATACTGTGATTTAATAAAATGTCTTTACTTTGCTGATACCACTGAAAGAGGCGATAGTGGGTGAAAGGAGGCCCAAAGACAGGGTGAAGACAGGGTCAGTCACTGTACAGATAACTCTATTATCTGGGAGAGATTGTACACCTATGATTGTAGTGTACCACTCTTGGAAAGTAGGCACAAGAACTTCGCCATCCTACGCCTCATAATCTATTTCCATTTAGGTTCAGGACAATGTTCTCCTCATTCTTGAGGATGGGTCTTTAAGCCCATGGGTGGGGAGACATTCCCAAAGTGCAGTGCCAGACTTGCTAGTGCCTCATCATTGGGAATGCCCCTTATCATCCTACGGGTTTGCCCTACAATTAGTTAACCAAGCCACATGTAAGCTCGAAAGTGTTGACATCAAACCATGATGGCTTGGATGGAGGGTAAAAGTAGAGGGTTGCTCAACACCAGTGTTGTGCAGGTATGTTGTTTTTGATATATCCTTGAATAAGGGTATATAATCTTTTTCAATTTATTTACTCATTGGGTAAAGGTATATTAGCTCTCAATTTTTTTCCATCAGGTTAAGGTCTGGGTAAACAAATTTTATTTTATTTTTTGTGAATGGGTAGGTCATGGGTACCCCCATCATATGCCTTTT
>Ga0209611_10015140_pt1 | contig 10123 bp, 7 predicted proteins | sample S1TSphgellanicum_3_FD_187693 | JGI IMG/M metagenome (GOLD analysis project Ga0209611, IMG submission 187693) | Host-associated microbial communities from peat moss isolated from Minnesota, USA - S1T2_Fc - Sphagnum magellanicum MG (SPAdes) (version 2) | ecosystem: Host-associated > Plants > Peat... | reverse complement strand
GCTGGTGCTGTTCGGCGGGGTAACGACGCTTGCCGTTGCGCTCACCGCATCGCCCGCAATGACACCGTCGAGGGTCACGGCACCGGCGGGCTTGGGCGTCCCGTAGATGGAACTGACCGATGCAATCGACGTCGCTGAGAGCGCGAGCGGAGAGACCGTGTAGTTCGCGGTCGGGGTCGTATAACCGGTAAAGGTGTAGTCGCCCGCATTGGGACCACTTAGGCTGGACGCCGTCTGGTAATAGCTGCCCGCACGAAGATTCACGCTCGAGCTGAAAAGCGAGTTCACGATACTCGCGGTCGACAAAATCCCATCACCCTGCACTTCATTGCTAAAGCTCACCGTCCCGGCGGTCACGGGCGCACCGTACGTTGAACTTGCTGATGCGATCGAGGCTCCCGTCAACGCGAGCGGGGTGATGCTGAACGAACTCCCGGTCATGCTGAGCGCCGTGTAATTGGACGCGAGACCCCCGTTGCTGCTCGTGCCCAACCCCAAACCTACCACCGACGAGAGGGTGCTGTCCGCTTGCACATCTTTGCTCGCCAGGTTGCTCGCATCGCCTGCGCCGGTGACCGAAAAGCTTTGGCCGGCAACCCCCGTCGCCGTGAGCACGCTGCCCGCCACCACCGTGGTGCCGTCGTATGCCCGGGTCCCGCTCAAGGTCAACGTGGCCGGGTTGATGGTCAGATTCCCACCCGTGATGTCATAGCCTTGCTGATTCGAATAGTAGCCGTTGTAAAGACCCGCGTTGGTCCCGGTGGCCGCCGATCCGAAGACCCCAACCATTGGGGCGCTGATACTGGCGCCGCTTTGCGCACTGCCGTTGTAGGTGACCGTCGCATCCGCGGCGCTGAGCGTCAGCGGTGTGAGGAAACTCGTGAGCAGGGGATAGGTATTGCCCTGATAGATGCGCCACACATCCCCGCTGCCGCCGAAGGCAGAGATGCTCCAGCCCGTGAAACTCGGGGCGCTCCGCATTTGCGAATCCGTCAATGGGCTGCCGCCTGCGGAGCTTGACTGTCCTGACGTCGTCGTGTCCCAGAAGCTGCTGGTGATCGAGCCGCCGGTGCTGTCCCCCACCAGTCCGCCGACAGCACCGCCGCTACCATTCACACTGCCCGTGGCGTAGCTGTTGCTGACTGTGCCGCCGTAGCTCTCCCCCAACAGCCCGCCAATGTCGCCTGAGGTACCGCTCACGACGCCCGTGGCGTAGCTGTTGCTCACCGTGCCGAAGTTGGCCCCCACCAGCCCGCCGACAAGGGTCGTGGCGCTCACGCTGCCCGTGGCGTAGCTGTTGCTCACCGTACCGCTGCTGGTGGTGTACCCCACCAGCCCGCCGGCAGTATCCCCGGTACCATTCACGCTGCCCGTGGCGTAGCTGTTGGTGACCGAGCCGCCGTTCACCCCTACCAGCCCGCCGACACTGTTCGAGGCGCTCACGCTGCCCGTGGCGTAGCTGTTGGTGACCGAGCCGCCGTTCTCCCCTACCAGCCCGCCGACACTGTTCGAGGCGCTCACGCTGCCCGTGGCGTAGCTGTTGCTCACCGTACCGCTGCTGTTGGTGTACCCCACCAGCCCGCCGACAGCAACGCCGGAACCATTCACGCTGCCCGTGGCGTAGCTGTTGGTGACCGAGCCGCCGTTCTCCCCTACCAGCCCGCCGTAATTTTCCAAGGAACTAGCACCGCTCACGCTGCCCGTGGCGTAGCTGTTGCTCACCGTGCCGAAGTTGGTCCCCACGAGCCCGCCGACATCGAAAGAGCCGTTAGCACCGCTCACGCTGCCCGTGGCGTAGCTGTTGCTGATCGTGCCGGGATTGTAAGCCACCAGCCCCCCGACAGTGTTTGAGCCGCTGGAACCGTTCACGCTGCCCGTGGCGTAGCTGTTGCTGATCGTGCCGGGGTTGTAAGCCACCAGCCCGCCGACACCAAAGCTGGAACCGCTCACGCTGCCCGTGGCATAGCTGTTGGTGACCGTGCCGTCGTTGGTGCCCACCAGTGCACCGACATACGATCTGCCGCTCACGCTGCCGCCCACCAACCCCACGTTCTGGATCATGGACCCGGTGCCCGTGTAGCTGAACAAACCGACATTGACTGCGCTCGGCAGATTGATCGTGAGCTTATTGATGGTGTAACCGTGCCCATCGAATGAGCCGGAGAAATTGGTGTTCGAATTGCCGATGGGAATGAACGTCGAGCCGTACCAGACATCGGTGCTGGTGCCCGCGGTGGCCGACGCGTCGATGTTCTGTCCCAGGGTGTAGCTCGCGGCGGGGTTCATCGCCATGAGCTGCAGCTGGTGTGCATTGTTGATGGTCGTCGAGAATTCCGAGGCGAGCATCGGGAACGTCGCGCCAGACGCGCCTCCGGTATTGTTCAACGAGCCGTCGCTGTCGACGATGACCCAGTTGTTGCCTGATGCGCCGGGGGTGCTGGTGAAATTAAAGCCAGCCAAATTCACAGAGTCTTGCATCTGCGCGGTGGTCCGGCCCGTGCCGCCTGCCGAGCTTGATTGTGTGGAGGTCGTCGTGTCCCAGAAGCTGTTGGTGACCGAGCCGCCGGCGCTGGACCCCACCAGTCCGCCAACAGAGCTGGAACCGTTCACACTGCCCGTGGCGTAGCTGTTGCTCACCGAGCCGCCGTCCATGTACCCCACCAGCCCGCCGACATAGGACGAGCCGCTCACGCTGCCCGTGGCGTAGCTGTTGCTCACCGCGCCGACGTCGTATCCCGCCAGCCCGCCTATACATAATGAGTCGCTGGCACCGCTCACGCTGCCTGTGGCGTAGCTGTTGCTCAGAGTGCCGACATTGAGTCCCACCAGACCGCCGACATAGTCATAACCGCTCACGCTGCCCGTGGCGTAGCTGTGACTCACCGTGCCTTCGCTGGCGCCCACCAGACCGCCGACATAGGATGAGCCGCTGAAGCTTCCACCGACCATCCCAACGTTCTGGATCACGGCACCTGCGCCCGTAAAGCCAAACAGGCCGACATTCGTTGCGATCGGCAGATTGATAGTCAGGTTACTGATGGTATGTCCGAGTCCGTCGAAGCTGCCGAGAAAATCGGCGTCAGAATTGCCGATCGGCGCGAAGCCGGCGCCGCCGTTCCAGCCGGCGGTCGCTGTGGCATCGATGTTGCTGCCGAGCGCGTAATGGCCGGACAGACTGTTCGTGGCCGCCATGCCCTGCAGCGTCATCGTCGAAGGCGCCGTGGTCGCATCCGCCGGCGCACCCAAGCTCGTGATGACCGTGTAATTGACCACCGAGCCGCTCGAGCCCAGTTGCGTGCTGAAGCGAGGGCCGGCCGGTAGATTCACCGCTGCATTGACGTTGTAGGCCGCCGTGACGCCGTTGATCACGCCATTGCCCGCGCCCTGGCCGTATTGCAATAGCAGCCTCGCGCCGCCGCTGCCGTTCAAGGCGCTGTTGATGTTGATGTTGTTGTAGGCGCTGAGGGTCAGCGCGTTGGCGCTCCAGCTCACTGTGTCATCGACATTGATGTTGCCGGAGCTGCCGGAGCGGCCGTTACCGCTCTGGATGATGACGTCACCGTCTACCAGGGAGTTCGAGAGTGCCGCTCCCGTCTCATCGCCGCCGGAGGGTGCGATCGTAAAGTCGGGCGGATCGATGAGCCAGGTACCCGCCTTGCCCGCCGCCGCGAGCGTCGTGACCTTCGCAGCGTCGGTGACGTGCACGTGCGCGGCGTCGGTCTCGATGAACCCCCCGTTGCCGCCCGCCGGTGCACTCGCATCGAGCGTGCCGCCGACCGTGACGGTCCCGGCCGTCATCCCGCCCAGCAGTTCAATGGTGCCCCCATGGTTTTCCACCGTGCGCGCTTCGATCACCCCGGTGTTGTTGACCACGCTCGAAAGCAGCGCGTCCTTCGCCCCCGCACTCATGATCACCGTGCCGCCGTCCGCCTCGATGAGCCCGCCGTTCGCGGCGAGGGCGTTCACGGTGCTCTGATCCACCTGCATCTTTAACAGGCCGGTACCCGCGAAGGTGAGCGTGGTCGCGCTGCCCGCGCCGAGCGCGACCGTGCCGAGCTTGGCGCTGATCGTGCCCTGATTGCTCACGGATTTGCCGAGCAGCGCCACATAGCCGCCCGCGGCGGCATCGATCGTGCCTTGATTCACGATGCTGCCGGCACCCGCGCCGCTGAAGTTGAACGTCGCGCTGCTGAAGCCGGGATCGTTCACCGAAAGCGTCGAGGCTACCAGACCGCCGACATTGACCTCGGCGCCGCGGCCAAACAGCACGCCGTTGGGGTTGATGAGCCAGACCTGCCCATTGGCATCGAGGTGGCCGAAAATCTGCGAGCCGTTGGCCGATCCGATCCGGTTGATCGCGAGCGCGCTCGCGGACGGCTGCAGGAAATCCACCGTGTCCTGCGAGCCGATGTTGAAGCTCTGCCAGGAAATCGAGACATCCTGACTCGTTTGACGCACTGTGGTGGTATCGCCCGACTGGGTGATGCTCGCCGTGCCGGACTGCACGCGTCCGCCGCTCGGCAGGTTCGCGCCGGCGGGGCATGCGGCGGCGGCGCACGGCGACACCGCGTGCGGCGCCGGTGCCGCAGGCGGGCTCCCGACTGCCGGTCCCGCATGAGCGACAGCTCCGATGCTGACAGCCATCGCAGCCCAAAGTGCTTGGCGCACAGACGCCGCGGTGCGCCGGATGGCAATCTGCCGATTGGTCATGCGACAGAGGTGCTGCATGCGAGGATCCCCAAATCTTATTGAAAGCTGCAAACGTCAACCCTGCGCTGTGCGCAGCCGACTGCACAGTCAATCGCTCGGGTGAATAATCAGAATCAGGGCGACGGGGAAGTAACCATCCGCGCAATTATTCGATTTGACATAGAGTCTACGGACAAACCGGATATCCGTACATAATCCTATGCTATTTACCATAATCCCCGACCGAGCGACTGTCGTAGTCGTTCGAAGGCGGGGCCGCCCGCGAACCCTAAGGACCGCGGCGACGTGGCGCCAGCCGCGCGGCAGGCAGGCAGATGTCGTTCTCCTCGCCGTAGCCCGTCTTTAAGAAAGTCGATAACGGCGCCGTCATCTTGCCCCTTTTGCGCATCCTCGAGAGCCCGAAGTAAGAACCCGTAGTCATTGCAACCTTTCCCTGATCGCTTCGAGCACGGCGTCCCGGGTGGTCCCATCGACGACATCGATGACGATGCGGGCCGCCCCGCTCGCTTTCTGCCGAAGTTCAACCCGTGCGCTCGGCGTACGTAATGCTTCTGATATCACAGTATGCAGCGGCGTAGCGGGTGTGATGCCCTCAGCGCTCTGCCCCTTCAGCGTATTCGCCACGAGCTTTTCCGTCGCCCGCACCGACAGGGCGCGTTGCACGATGAGCTGCGCCAGGCGCTCACGCTCGGCGTCCTCCTCGAGCCCCAGGAGCGCACGGGCATGGCCCATGCTCAAGGCCTTGGCATCAATCAGCGCGACGACCGAGTCCGGTAACTCGAGCAGGCGAATCAAATTCGATACGGTGGCCCGCGAGCGACCGACGGCGTCGGCGACCTCCTGGTGCGTGAGCTCGAACTCCTCGATCAAGCGCTTGAGCGCGCGCGCCTCCTCGGCCGCGGTCAGCTCCTCGCGCTGAATGTTCTCGATGAGCGCGATCGCGACGGCTTGCTGGTCCGAGATCTCCCGAACGATCGTCGGGATGTCGGTGAGCCCGGCGAGTTTCGCGGCAAGCCAGCGCCGCTCGCCGGCGACGATTTCGTAGCGCGCGGTGGCGGCGGTTCCCGCCGGCACGGCGCGCACGATGATCGGTTCGATCACGCCGTTCGCTTTGATCGAGGCGGCGAGTTCCTCGAGCGGCTGCTCGTGGATCTCGCGGCGCGGTTGGAAGGGGCCTGGTTGCATGAGCGTGATCGGCAGCGTGCCTCCGCCGCGGCTCGCGCTCACCGTGGGCGTAGCGCCAAGCAACGACTGCAGACCCCGACCGAGACCTTTGGAGGGCGCAACCATGATCACAGCCTAGCGCATCCGCGCATCGACGGCATCAGGTGCTCGGAGAATAACGCGCAGAACGGGGCGGCGATAGGACGCCGCCCCCGGCGACCACTACGGTTTGACCTTTTCGATCGGCGGCAGTTGGGTCAGGCTGATTGCCGAGACCTCGTCGACACCCGCGATCTTGCAGATTGGATGCGAGAAATCATGGCCCAGGCTCGGCACCGCCACGAGGCCGATGTAGTTGATGTTGTCGTCATCCTTGGCGCTGACGCCGGCCGGTACGAAATCCAATCGGAGGGAATGCCGCGTGCGCCAGCCGATGTTGTGATCGGCACAGGACGTGTCGCCGCTGACACCGATGCCGCCGACGAGCTTGCCCTTCGAGTCGTAGAGCCCGAAACCACCGCCGAAGACATTCACGCCGCCGATTTTCTTTCCGACCAGGGGGTCGTCGGGTTGGCCGAAGTTCTTGGAGGGCCCTCGGTAGGCATTCTCCGTGTCGACGGGGTTGCTGTGCTGGAGCCCGAACAGGGTCCCGCCCGGCTGCACGGCGGCGTACAGGTCCGCGGTCGACAGGGCGAACCCCGGCAGACTGAAGGAATTCGCCGTGTTGGCCTTTTGCGCCGCAATTACCCGGCTGCCCGGCCATTGCGAACCCCGGTCCTCCCCGGTAAACGCCACCGCGCAGACGATGCCGTCGCGGTTCACGATGGTGCCCCACATGTCGAAGTTGAACCCGCCATTTGCCTGGTTGCGGGCACTCACTAATGCTGCTTTCAATTGACTGTGACTCGGCAATCCGGCGCACGCGCCTTCGCCGCCGTCCCAATCCGCATCTTCGGAGGCGATGGCCGCTGTCGCGCCCAGGAAAGTGGATACGAGAATCGCTGCAGAAATGAATCGGATGCTTTGTGACATTGAATAACTCCCGTTTGTTGTCTGATTTATGGTTGTGAACGATCATCAGTCGCTTTCGACGCAATCTTAAGCGGAACCAGAGCCCAGAATCCAGGGTGTCGCCGGGGTTTTTCTCATGTGTACGCACCTCTAGCGCCATCGTGTATCTCGAGGCGCCGCGTGACACGATCGTCGCGCACTTCAAGGCCACGCGCAATCTCACGCGCCAGGATGTGGCGCCGATAGCGCTCGAGCTGGCGCCGATAGCGCTCGAGCTGGCGCGGATCGCATTTCGAGTCAAAGAGGTGGCTTTCCCCACTTGACGGCGTGTTGGCGCGGCCGGGATTATAGAGATACTCGGCGACTGCTCCCGCTCACAGTGTCTTTAGCGAAAGAGGCGCTTCGCTGAATCTCGGCGAACTGGGCCATAGGCCTTTATCCACGGCCCGCGAGCAGATTCCAATCTCTGCCTCGAGGTCCCCGCGCTGGTGCAGTATTTGGGCAGCACGATTGCGAGTGTCCCTTCGCGAATTGCTCTTTGATGCCACGAAATCCTTGGCATTACGGCATCTTGGTGCCCGCCTAACGCCCGCCTAACGCGACAGCCTGCAGGGAGACCTGCTTGCTGCCATTGGCCAGCCATTGCGTGCCGTGTTCTCTGAAGCCGAACTTCTCGTGGAAGCGGCGCGAGGGGTCGTTTGGTGGCACGATGTTGTATTCGCAGGTGATCCAGGGGATCGCACGGGACTTCGCGTACCGGAAGAGGTCCTCGTAGAGGAGGCTGCCCACGTGCATACCGCGAGCGGCGGCCGCAACAACGATCCGGTCGACGTAAAGAAAGCGCTCGAATCGCGCGGCAAACCACGCAAAGTTCTCGTTCTCGTACTCCGACCCGGCGCAGATCGCGAGCAGGAATGCAGATACCGCCGCATTGATGCAGGCGACCTTGAGATAAGCGGCAAGGGCATGCAATTCTCCGAGCCGCGCGCGGTCCATGGCGCTCGTGTGCTGCACGTCGGCGAGGTTCAAGGCGCAGATGTCATCGAAGTCGGCCGGGGTCGCCTCACGGATCTCAATGGTCGGCATCGGTAAGGGTTCGCCCTGGAGGTATCCGCCAAGGTGGATTGCGCCGATTCTCCCCTGCGTAATACAGGCAAATCACGTTCCCATCTGGATCCCTAAGATACGCCTCACGCCAGAGCCACCGTTGGTCTTCCGGTGCAGATTCGAACATCACTCCCCGGCTTTTGAGTTCGTGAACCTTCGCATCCAGATCGCTACACTCAAAATAAACGATGACGCCTGAATCCGGAGCTACGCGGTCAACCCGATGCAGGGAGAACGTCGAACTTCCGTCGGGACATTCGAAGCGGGCGTACGAGGGCAGGTTACTGACGATTTGCGTGAAGCCGAGGCAACGATAGAACTCCACGGCGCGAGCCAGGTCCGTTGAAGGTAGCGTGATCTGGTTCAGGTTCATCCTATTTTCCCGCTGGAAACGCTGTCCTTCAGGCGGCATTACCGAGCAAATCCACCCGTAACTACTCACCCGTTTCCGCATAGCCGACCGGAAGGAGCCGGCTGGATCGCGACAAGGGTTATTAAAACAGAAATGTGATATTTTTAAAACACTTTAGTTTTAAAGACCGAACCATGCCACCTGCCGCGATACCGAATCCCTTTGTCTACGGCCAGGTCCTGGTACCAGGTCGGCCCTTTTGCCCCCGCCCCACGCTCGAAGCGCAGGTTATCGAGGCCGCGCAGTCTCAAAGCCGCATCGTCCTGGTAGGCGAGCGGCGCATGGGTAAATCAAGCCTGGTCGAACACACGCTCAAGGATGGCTCACATCTTCTGGTATCGGTGGACCTGCGCGGCTTGATCTCGGTCGAGGATTTTATCGATCGTCTCACGATGCATCTCGCCTCGACCCTGAAGGCTCACCGGATGATGCTCAAGCATCTACCTGCGCCTCTCCAGCATGCTCTCACCCTCTTGGAGGAGGTCAAGTTCCATGCCGGTCCCCTGGAGGTCAGTGCCCGCGGGAAACCCAAAGCCTCCACTGTGATTCGCGCCATGGATGCGATCGAGCGGGCGAGCCGCTGGAAGAAGCTGACCGTCTTTTTCGATGAGTTCCAGGACATCGTGGAAAACCTAGAGGAGCGGGACTCGCGCCATCTTCTCGGGGTGCTCCGCGCTGAGATACAGCGGCACACCCAAGTCGCTTACATCTTTGCTGGCAGCGCCCGCGGGTCTATGCTCGACATCTTTACCGGTGAGCGAAGTCACTTCTACCAGTCGGCCGCCTTTCTCGAGGTCGGTCCAATCCCTGAAGGCGACATGGGCAAGTTCTTCGTCGCCCAATTCGCCCGGGGAGACCGCAAAATAACCTCTGCGATTGTGCATGACATTTTCACGCTAGCGGGCCCTTCGCCGAATGATCAGCAGCAGCTCGCTTACCATTTATGGACGCAGTCTACCCCTGGGATGGTCGACAAGGAGGCGCTGCGGCGAGCGGTTTTCAACATCATGGGTGAGATCGCCAGGCGCGGTGAGACGATCCTAGAGGAGGCAACGCCCGCGCAGCGTCGCGTACTCTTCGCTTTGGCGCTCCGGGAGGGGGATGAAGTAGCCACCGACTCCTTCATTCGCTTCTCCGGATTCAAGGCAAACGGCTCGGTCAACGCGGCTATGCGTCCCTTTCTCAAAGGGACGAGTGCGCTTCTCGAGAAGACCGGCAGTCGCGTGAGGTTTCGCGATCGCTTCGTACGGCTTTGGTTGCTCGTGCTCCTCAATCGAAATCCCGGCATGTTCCCGGCAAGCCGCTTTCTCAAAGAGAGTGCGGAGCTGCGCCAACTCCTCACCTACATCCGTGCGGACGACGATTAGGTACATCCGTGTGGACGACGATTAGGGGCATGGTGGCTTTCAGATGGCTATGACGCAGGACACGTGCTTGGCACACGGAGAGTCCCGCTTCGTAGGGTGGCCAACTGACCGTACCCCATGGCGTGATCACAACGACGCTGCGACCCGTGCTTGCTGGGACGACTGTCAGGCGGGAGGTGCGCGACTGCGGAGCAGCGCGACTATTTCCGAGTTGGTCATTCCGCGGCCGAGCTTTCCATCCATGTATTGCCAGCTGATCCTATGGTGCTCCTCGTCGTAAGACGCGATACAATTTCGCGCCAGCAGCACCTCGTAGTCGCGCTGATACGCGTCGATCACCGTCGTGCGCACG
>Ga0209611_10015138_pt1 | contig 10124 bp, 9 predicted proteins | sample S1TSphgellanicum_3_FD_187693 | JGI IMG/M metagenome (GOLD analysis project Ga0209611, IMG submission 187693) | Host-associated microbial communities from peat moss isolated from Minnesota, USA - S1T2_Fc - Sphagnum magellanicum MG (SPAdes) (version 2) | ecosystem: Host-associated > Plants > Peat... | reverse complement strand
ATGGCTCCATTGGACTCGCGGTACCGCGCGAAATCATCACGGAGTCCGCGTGGCTGCAGGAGAAGCGAGCGCCCCAAGCCCCGGAGATCTCACGCCATTGGCGGGCGCGCCGCCGGAGGCAGACGCTCTGCCTGTAGCGGGCGCCGTCCCGGCGCGCAAGATCCCGGATCGTCTACCGTCGTTTTCACTCGGCGACCGGGACGGGAAACCGACGTCGATTGCCGCGTTCGCCGGCAAATCCCTGGTCATCAACTTCTGGGCAACCTGGTGCGCGCCCTGCCGGCGCGAGATCCCGCTGCTCGAGACCTTGAACGCCGAATGGGCGGCTCGCGGCGTGCGCGTGATCGGCGTTGCCGTCGATCATCGCGACAAAGTGCTGGAGTTCGCCGAGCGGTTCAAAATCGGCTATCCCCTGCTCATCGGGGACCAAGATGCCTTGGACGCCGCCACCGCGTTCGGTGTCGAAACGCCGGTGTTCCCGTTCACCGTGTTCACAGATCGCCGCGGCGACGTGGTTGCCGTCTTTCTCGGCGAGTTGCATCGTCCGCAGGCCGATTTGATCTTGAAAACGGTGCAAGACCTGGACGCCGGCCGAGTGCTGCTCCCCGCGGCCCGCGAAAGCCTCGTGGAGGCGCTCCGCGCCCTGCCGGATGCCCACCCTGCCGCGCCCGGCGGCACGAACGACGCCTCAAGCGCCACGACCGACGCGCGCGGCGCCGCGAATACCTGAAATCCAGGCCCGCGTACCCGAATAAGCATGACGGATACCGCCTTCCGCCGACGTTCGACGCGGAAGCTTGCCTTTTCAACTCAATTTCTGGTTATTATCGCGGACCTTTGGAACGCGACGGCGCTGGACTTGACGCGATATGGCGCGAATTTTGCTGCTAAATGGTCCGAACTTGAATCTTCTGGGAGCCCGTGAGCCGGCCATTTACGGCTCCGCCACGCTGCCCGGCATCGAGAGCACACTGGCCGCCCGCGCGGCCGCCAAAGGGCACGAATTGATTGCGGTGCAAAGCAATGCGGAACACGAGTTGATAGACAGGATCCAGGCCGCAAAGCGTGACAACGTCGCCTTCGTGATCATCAATCCGGGCGCCTACACGCACACGAGCATCGCCTTGCGCGACGCCTTTCTCGGCGTGGGCCTCCCGTTCATCGAAGTCCACCTGAGCAACGTATTCGCGCGCGAGACATTTAGACATCATTCTTATTTATCCGACATTGCGGTCGGCAGCATCGTCGGATTGGGCCCCATCGGTTACGAGCTCGCGCTCGACGCCGCGTGCGCGCGCCTGGCAGTGACTTGAAAAGGCCGGCGCCTGAAATGGCCGGCAACCAATAACGAGAGCGTTCGAGGGGTTCGCGGATGGATATTCGCAAGGTAAAGAAATTGATCGAGCTGCTGGAGGAATCCGGAATCTCGGAGTTGGAGATTTCCGAAGGCGAGGAGTCCGTGCGTATCAGCCGCCATCCTCGAATGGCCACCATGCAGGCGCCCGCGACCATGGTGGGCGCGCCGGCGAATGTCGCGCCCGCGAGCCTCGCCGCGACGCCCGCCACCGCGGCGGGCGAGCACAAACCGCGCAACGATGAACATACGGTGACTTCGCCGATGGTCGGCACCTATTATTCGGCCGCCTCCCCGGGCGCCAAGCCGTTCGTCGAGATCGGCAGCGAAATCAAGCTCGGCCAGATCCTGTGCATCATCGAAGCGATGAAAATGATGAACCAGATCGAGTCCGACAAGGCGGGCCGCGTCACGGCGATACTCGCCAAGAACGGCGAGCCGGTGGAGTTTGGTCAACCGCTGTTCATCGTCGAATAGCCGCGATGATCGAAAAAGTCGTCATCGCTAATCGCGGCGAGATTGCGCTTCGCATTTTGCGCGCCTGCCGCGAACTCGGCATCAAGACCGTCGCCGTGCATTCCACCGCGGACTTCAACACCAAGCACGTGCTGCTGGCGGACGAGACCGTGTGCATCGGACCGCCGCAATCCTCGCTCTCCTATCTGAACATGCCGGCCATCATCAGCGCCGCCGAGGTGACCGATTCGGTCGCCATTCACCCGGGCTATGGGTTCTTGTCCGAGAATGCGGACTTCGCCGAGCGCGTCGAGAAGAGCGGTTTCATCTTCGTCGGCCCGAGGGCGGAGACCATCCGCCTGATGGGGGACAAGGTCTCCGCCATCAAGGTCATGAAAGCGTCGGGCGTGCCCTGCGTGCCCGGCTCCGATGGACCGCTCGGCGCGGATGTCGATGAAAATTTCCGCATCGCCAAGGATATCGGCTACCCGGTCATCATCAAGGCCTCGGGCGGCGGCGGCGGGCGCGGCATGCGGGTGGTGCACACCGATGCCTCACTGCTGAATGCCATCAGCGTGACGCAGACCGAGGCGCTGGCGGCCTTCGGCAATGCCCAGGTGTACATGGAGAAATTTCTCGAGAAGCCGCGGCACATCGAGTTTCAGGTGCTCGCCGACAACTACGGCAACGTCGTGCATTTGGGCGAGCGCGACTGCTCCATGCAGCGCCGCCACCAGAAAGTGATCGAAGAGGCGCCCGCGCCTGGCCTTAGCCCTAAGCAGCGCAAGACCATGGGCGAACGCTGCGCACGGGCGTGCCGCGAGGTCGGCTATCGAAACGCCGGCACTCTGGAGTTTCTCTACCAGGACAACGAGTTCTACTTCATCGAAATGAACACCCGGGTCCAGGTCGAGCACCCCGTCACCGAGTTGGTCACCGGCATCGACATCGTCAAGGCCCAGCTCCTGATAGCCGCCGGCGAACCTCTGCCGTATGAGCAGAAGGACATCGAGATCCGCGGCCACGCCATCGAATGCCGCATCAACGCCGAGGACCCGAAGAATTTCACGCCTTCGCCGGGGCCCATCCGGCTCTGGCACTCCCCCGGCGGCCCCGGCATCCGCGTCGACAGCCATGTGTACACCGGTTACAACGTGCCGCCGTTCTATGATTCCATGATCGGCAAGGTGATCGCATACGGCGATACCCGCGATACCGCCATCGCCCGCATGCGCAACGCGCTCGCCGAGATGGTGGTCGAAGGCATCAAGACCAATATTCCTCTGCACCAGGAGATATTCAACCATTCTGCGTTCCGGCAGGGCGGCACCGATATCCACTACCTCGAGCGACGCCTCGGACTCAAGTGAGGTCGTATGCACGCTCATGACCTGTTATGAAATCGAATTCCCGCTCGGTGCCTTGAACCTGGAGTCGGTCGAGGCGGCGCTGACCGAAATCGGAGCGGCTTCGATCACTCTGGTCGATCGCGGCGATGAGCCGGTCCTCGAACCGCTGCCCGGCGAAGTCCGGTTGTGGAGCGACACGCTGGTGCGCGCCCTGTTCCAGCACTCTTCGATGCCAGCCGATGACGCCGCGTCGAGGGCCGCGGCGCGTGCCGAATCCCGCGACCTGCCGCTCGAGGCCGCGCACCATCTCGCCCGGCTCGCCGCGCTATTGGGTCCCCACATCACGCAGACCGCGCGGGTGACACCCGTGGTGGAACGCGACTGGGAGCGCGTCTGGCTCAACGGTTGGAAAACCATGCGCTTCGGCCGGCGGCTTTGGGTGTGCCCCACCGCGGCCGAACCGCCCGACGATCCGAACGCCATCATCGTGCGTTTGGATCCCGGCCTCGCGTTCGGCACCGGCACCCACCCGACCACGGCCCTTTGCCTGCAGATCTTGGATTCGCTGCCCGTCGCCGGCCGCACGGTGATCGACTATGGATGCGGGTCCGGCATCCTCGGACTTGCCGCGTTGCAGCTCGGCGCGGCGCGAGTGACCGCCGTCGATATCGATCCCCAAGCGCTGCTCGCGACCCGCGAAAATGCCGCGCGCAATGGCGTGTCCGCGAAGCTCGACGTGCAAGGCATCGAGGCGGACCTCGCACCCGCCCATTGTGTGTTGGCGAATATTCTTGCGGGTCCCTTGATCGACTTGGCGCCGCGACTGACCCGCGCCTGCGAACCTTTAGGGTATTTGCTGCTCTCGGGCCTGCTCACATCCCAGGCTTACGCCGTAAAAGCCGCCTACACCTCGGGTTTTGATAAGGTACAAGTGATCGAGCGCGATGACTGGTGCTGCATCTTCGCTCGCCGAGACGCGTAAACCGTGTACACCCAGTGTTCAAAATGCGAGACCGTGTTCAAGCTGTCGGCGGAAGCGCTGCGCGCCGCCGGCGGCCAGGTGCGCTGCGGACGGTGCGGCGAGGTATTCAACGCCCTGCAGCGATTGGCGGAGGATGCGAGCGGATTCGCCGGCGGCGAATCGCCGCTCGAACTCGAGGCGCGCGCCGACAGCATTCTGGAATCGGTCGTCATCCGGCAGGCCGACGCGGCCGTGCCACACGATAAACCTTCTCCCGACGAGCAGGAGCTAGATGAGCTTACTCCTCACGAATCGGGTCCTCCCGGTGTGGAAATCGCGCGCCTCGAAATTCTGGACTTGAACGAAGACGAGAACGCCGACGATCCGCCGCCGCACCCCGAGAGCGTACTCGCGGACGAAAGCATGCACGCGCGCGGTTTCGAAGTACCCGAAGCCGTGCGGCGTGAAATGTTGGCCGGCATCGATCAGGCGGCACGAAGCGAGCGCAGCGCACTCGAAGCCGACGCGCCCGGGGCCGAGCGCCGCAGCGCAGCGCGCCGCAATGCCGAGCGTCGCGACGCAGAGCGGCGGATCAACGAACGACGCAGGGCGGATCGCCGCCCGTTCATGCTGTGGTTGTGCGGGGCCATCGTGACGGGGTTGCTTCTGCTCGTCCAGCTGGTGCATTTCAATCGCGAATGGATCATGGCCCATGGCCCCTTCGGCGACTCCTTGCGTGCGCTGTATGCCGCGCTCGGTAGCGGAGCTCCCGCTGCGAACCTGTCCCTGTATCAGCTGCGCCAATGGGGAGTGACCGGCGACCCCGGCGCGAACGGCACATTGCGCGTGCGTGCCAGCATCCTGAATGCGGCCCCGGAGCCGGCACCCTATCCGCTGCTGCGCGTGACGCTCGCAAACCGATTCGGCAACCGCATCGGCTCGCGCGACTTCGAACCGGCCGAATATCTGGGCAAACCGGTGGCGGGGTTGCTCGGCGCCGGCGTGCGCGTGGATGCGACGCTGGAGATCTTGGATCCGGGCAAGGATGCGGAGGGATTTGAAATCGACGTGTGCTTGCGCCAGCCCGACCAAAGGATTTCCTGCGCCGGCGATGCTGCGGCGCAAATGAATAAATGATCATGCCCCTCTCTCGCAGCGTGAAAATCGGACCCTATGAGTTGCCGTCCAACGTGTTGCTTGCACCGATGGCGGGCGTCACCGACCGTCCCTTCCGCATGCTGTGCCGCCGTTTCGGCGCCGGACTCGCGGCCTCTGAGATGCTGAGCGCCGACGCGCGCTTGTGGGACACTCCGAAATCGCGACGGCGCATGGACCACACCGGTGAGCCGAGCCCCCGCGTAGTGCAGATCGCGGGGTTCGATCCGGCGATGATGGCGGACGCGGCGCGGCGCAACGTCGATGCCGGCGCACAAATCATCGACATCAACATGGGATGCCCCGCGAAAAAAGTCTGCAATCGACTGGCCGGATCGGCGCTGCTACAAGATGAGGCATTGGTCGCACGCATATTGAACAGCGTCGTTGCCGCCGTGACGGTGCCGGTGACCTTGAAGACCCGCACCGGTTGGGACCGCGACCACAAGAACGGTGTTCGCATCGCGCGCATTGCGGAAGACTGCGGGATTCAAGCACTTGCGATGCACGGACGGACGCGCACCGAAATGTATCAGGGCGTTGCCGAACACGACACGGTGACGGCGGTGAAAATCGCGGTCAAGATTCCGGTGTTTGCCAACGGCGATATCGACTCTCCGGAGCGCGCACGACGAGTGCTGCACGAAACCGGTTGCGACGGCGTGATGATCGGCAGAGCCGCGCAGGGGCGGCCATGGATCTTCGACGATGTCAATTTTTATCTGAGTACCGGCGAATCGCGCGCGGTGCTAGCACTGGAAAAGGTACGTGCTATCATGCGCGCCCATCTCGAAGACCTGTACGCGTTCTACGGTGATGAGACGGGTGTTCGGATGGCGCGCAAACATCTCAGTTGGTATTTGCGACGGCATCCCGGACAAGAGTCGTTGCGTGATCGTCTCGTGAGAATCGAAACACCGGTGGAGCAACTCTCGACGCTGATGGAATTCTTTGACACGAGCGTTTATTGCGCCGCATGAAAGCGGCGCATCGGACAGTCGCAAGTTTGGTCAGAGTTTGGATAAGAACAATGATCGACAGGGAATTTGGAACGGACAATGGCCGCTAAAAAGAAATCACGATCGCGCAGGGAAACGGCGCCGGCTTTCAACGGCCGGGATCTGAAGGTCAACGGCAAAGGCGTGCCCCTGCGTTCACAGGCCGAAGAAGCGCTGCAGTGCTATTTCGAGACGCTCAACGGCCACAAGCCCGCGCATCTGTACGACCTCGTCATGCGTGAGGTGGAGGAACCGCTGTTCAAGGTGGTCATGGGCCACGTACAGGGCAACCAGAGCCGCGCCGCGACGATACTCGGGATCAATCGCGGCACATTGCGCAAGAAACTCAAAGAGTTCGGCATCAACGAGTAGACCTCGCCTTGCTCACGCCCGTCCGCCGCGCGTTGCTCAGCGTTTCCGATAAGGCCGGCATCGTCGAGTTCGCCCGCGCACTGAAAGAACGCGGCGTCGATCTCTTGTCGACCGGCGGTACCGCCAAGTTGCTGCTGCAGCACGGAATCGCCGTCAAGGAAGTTGCCGAGCACACCGGCTTTCCGGAGATCATGGGCGGCCGCGTCAAGACGCTGCATCCCAAGATTCACGGCGGCCTGTTGGGTCGACGCGGCGTCGATGACGGGGTTATGGATGCGCACGGCATCGAGCCGATCGATCTCCTGGCGGTCAACCTCTACCCGTTTGCCGCGACCGTGGCGCGGCCCGACTGCAGCTACGAGGATGCGGTGGAGAACATCGATATCGGTGGTCCCGCGATGGTGCGCGCGGCGGCAAAGAATCACGCCTCGGTCACCGTCGTCGTTGACCCGGCCGATTACCGCGCCCTGCTCGATGAACTGGCCGCCAATCACGGCGGCACTACCTTAGGTCTGCGCCGTAGGTTGAGCGCCAAAGCGTTCGCCCACACGGCGCAATACGACGCCATGGTGTCCGCCTATTTTACCGGCGCCATCGGCGCTGCAACGACGACGTTCCCGGACGACCTGAACCTCTCGTTTCGCAAGCACTTCGATTTGCGTTACGGCGAAAATCCGCATCAGCAGGCCGCGTTCTATTCAGATCCGCGCGCCGCGGGTGCGTCGGTGACCCGAGCCGAACAGATCCAGGGCAAGGAATTGTCGTACAACAACATCGCCGACAGCGATGCCGCGCTCGAATGCGTACGCCAGTTCGACTTCCCGGCCTGCGTCATCGTCAAGCACGCGAATCCCTGTGGGGCGGCGATGGCGGGTACGATCGCCGACGCGTATGCGCGCGCCTACCGCACCGATCCCACCTCCGCGTTCGGCGGCATCATCGCCGTGAACCGCGAACTCGATGCGGCGACCGCACGCGCCATCCTCGAGCGGCAATTCGTCGAGGTGATCCTCGCGCCCGCCGTCTCGGCGGCCGCGAAGGCCGTGCTGCTGCCCAAGGAAAACGTGCGCGTTCTCATCGTCGGCGACCTCTCTAGGCCCCTCACCCAGCTGCTCGAGTACAAGAGCGTCGCCGGTGGACTGCTCGTGCAAACCCGCGATGTGGGCGTCATCCGGGCCGATGAACTTCGCACGGTAACCCGGCGAGTGCCGACGCCCGCCGAACTCGACGATCTGCTGTTCGCCTGGCGAGTGGCGAAGTTCGTCAAGTCGAACGCCATCGTCTGCGTGAAGGACCTGGCTACGTTGGGCGTGGGCGCCGGGCAGATGAGCCGGGTGGTGAGCAGCAAGATTGCCGCCATGAAGGCGCGGGACGAGGGCCTCGACGTGCAATCCTCGTCGATCGCCTCCGATGCCTTCTTTCCCTTCCGCGACGGCCTGGACGCTCTAGCCGATCTCGGCGCGACGTCCATCATTCAGCCGGGCGGGTCGAAGCGCGATGCGGAAGTCATTGCGGCGGCGGACGAGCGCGGCATCGCAATGGTGTTCACCGGCATGCGTCACTTTCGCCATTGAGGGAGCACGACGGGACCATGAAGATCCTGATCGTCGGTGGCGGCGGCCGCGAACATGCCTTGGCATGGAAATGCGCCCAATCACCGCGCGTCGCACGAGTGTTCGTCGCCCCGGGCAACGCCGGCACGGCGCTCGAACCCAAGGTGCGGAATGTCGACATCGCGGCCGACGACCTCGAAGCGCTGCTCGAATTCGCGACGCGCGAGGAAATCGGCCTCACGCTCGTCGGCCCGGAAGGACCGCTTGTCGCCGGAATCGTCGATCGATTCACGGCGGCGGGCCGCGCCTGCTTCGGACCCACGCGCGCCGCCGCGCGCCTGGAGGGCTCGAAGGCGTTCACAAAGGATTTCCTGCGGCGCCACCGCATACCGACCGCGGCGTACGCCGCATTCACGGCCGCGACCTTCGACCCCGAGTACGTTCGGGCGCAACGACTGCCCATCGTCGTCAAGGCCGACGGGCTCGCCGCCGGCAAGGGCGTGGTCATCTGCGACACGCACGCAGCGGCGATCGCCACGGCGACCGGCATGCTCGGTGGCAGCTTCGGCGCCGCCGGTCAGACGGTGGTGATCGAAGAATTCCTGAGCGGCGAGGAAGTCAGCTTCATCGTGATCGTCAGCGATCAGAGCGTACTGCCGCTCGCCACTTCCCAGGACCACAAGCGGCGCGACGACGGCGATCGGGGGCCGAACACCGGCGGGATGGGCGCCTATTCACCCGCGCCTCTCGTCACGCCCGCATTGCGTGCGCGCATCATGAGCGAGGTGATCGAACCCACCGTGCGCGGACTGCGCGCCGATGGCATGCCCTACACGGGATTTCTCTACGCCGGTTTGATGATCGCCGCCGACGGCACCCCGAATGTGCTCGAGTTCAACTGCCGCTTGGGGGACCCCGAGACCCAGCCCATTCTGATGCGCCTGCAAAGCGATCTCGTCGATCTATGCGAGGCGGCGCTCGCCGGCGCCGGCGCATTGGATCGCATCGAGGCGCGCTGGGACTCGCGCGCCGCGTTGGGTGTGGTGATGGCGGCCGGCGGCTACCCCGATGCTTACCGCAAGGGCGACGCGATATCGGGACTCGAGGCGGCGGCGCGTTTACCGGGAAAAGTATTTCATGCCGGCACCCGAACGGACCCGGCCGCCGACGCAGCGAATACGACCGCCGCCACCAGTGCGGCCAGCACGAGTGCGACCATCGCGAGTGCGGTCATCCCGGCTGCGATGACCCTGGAAACGTCGAGCGTAGTGACCTCCGGCGGCCGCGTCCTCTGCGCGGTCGGCATGGGCGACACGATCGCCGCCGCGCAACACCAAGCCTACGATCTCGTGCACGCGATTCATTGGAACTTGGTGCAGTACCGCAGGGACATCGGCCACCGCGCGATTGCACCTGCACCCTAATGCGAGCCGGCACCCTCCACCGGAACACCCGCCGCCGGCTTCTCGCCGCTCGAATGCTGCCCTTGGAACAACCGCCCCTTCTCCGCAAACAAGACAAATAAGAGGCTCGCCGTCCCGCACACCAGCGCGCCGCCCGCGAGCGGCACCGTCGTGCCGTTGAATTCCCGGCCGATCAAGGCGCCGACGATGGCGCCGCCGAAAGTGGACATGAACCCCTGCAGCGACGCGCCGACTCCGGCGACCGCGCCGAGGGGCTCCATGGCCATGGCGCCAAAATTGGACACCGACAGAGCGAAGCACCCCATCGTCGCCCCTTGCAGCAGCACGAATGTCCACACCTGCTCGAGGCCCAACGCCGCGACGGCCAAGTGAATCACCGAGATGGCGATGAACGCCAAGAGCGCGGTCTGCGAAATTCGGCGCATGCCGAGCCGCTCCACGATGCGCGAATTCAAGAACGACGCCGCGCCCATGAACATCGCGCACAGGGCGAACATCGTCG
>Ga0209611_10015137_pt1 | contig 10124 bp, 10 predicted proteins | sample S1TSphgellanicum_3_FD_187693 | JGI IMG/M metagenome (GOLD analysis project Ga0209611, IMG submission 187693) | Host-associated microbial communities from peat moss isolated from Minnesota, USA - S1T2_Fc - Sphagnum magellanicum MG (SPAdes) (version 2) | ecosystem: Host-associated > Plants > Peat... | reverse complement strand
GAAGGTGGTGGCTTCCCCCGAGTCCGGGCCGTGGTGAGTCTTGTGTGTCCAAGTGCCCGTGGCAAGTCCCAACACCAAAGGGTGTCCCGAATGCTAAACTAACCCGATTTGGTTGGTTTTTGGATGTAGATTCACATGAGCTAAGCTAGTCCCTCTTCCTAGTCTAATCCCGGGGCTCCCAACTCGACCCTCTACCCCTTTCTAGAGTTAGAAGCCGGGAGCGTGCTACCAAGTTCAACTTTCCGCAACTTGACTTTGTGAAACCCTCAAGTGGGTTTCACCCCGTGACTTGGGAGCGCGTCAATCAAGGTGCGCCTTCTCGAGCAGCTTGAGGAGAAATTCTTTTTCAAGCCACTCCACGTCGTCGTTGCCTACCTGGATCCACTGCAAAAGAACCGTCTGAAAGATTATGGCTCCACTCAAGAGCTGATCGACCAAGGTCTAGTTTACCTCAAGGACATTATGCGCAAGGTCGGCCCACCTAAGCCACCAGCGGCATCCATGTCCGATGGTATGCAACAGCGTCCACCAGTCATCAAGAAGAACTTCATCAAGAGGCCGCGCACCGTCTTTGTCCACGTTGGTCCGAGTTGAGACGACAGTGATGAGGAATCAGAAGACGATGCTGAGCAAGCCGAGGAGTCCCAGCTCGAAGCCCACATCGATCAGGAGTTGGCAGAATATCGCCTGTTCAAGGCCTCCAAGAATGACAAGGAGGTGCTGCTCCAGCCCGATACACGAAAAAGAGCCCGAAAAGATGGTGATGTTAAACACAACATCGGCCTGTTGCCATGGTGGTAAGTAAAGTCAGACAAGTTTCCAATTCTCACGCGCGCCGTATGTGCCATTTTGTGCATCCCCACATCTAGTTCCATGTCGGAATGCACTTTCTCAAGTGCCGGCAATACTTGTAGCAACAAGCGCAATGGGTTGCATCCAAGCACCCTCAATGCTCTTCTCTTTCTCTGTTCTAACCAGGACCTTGACCGTAAATAAACACGTTCAAGAGTAAGATGGCTACGGCTCAAACATTGTGTTAAGTTAACACTTCGTGGCCAGTAGCCACTCCCTTCCCACCCTCGGGAAGCAGGTGGGCATCAGCGAAGCCGATGCTTGTTCCGCGAGCATGCAAATTCTTCTTCTTCTTCTTCGTTAGACCGGAAGTAATGTTTTGGTAGCTTTCCTAGACAGATCAAGATGAATCAGCACACTGGATCATTGCTTCGTTCAGCTAGTAGTAGCTGCTTATATAGTACTTCTGCTAGTTCGATTCAATGACAGTAGTACAAGGCATATTAAGTGGATACTACAATTGGGTTTTAGCAACAGCAGCGCCAACAGTAGTAGTTCATCTAGGAGTAGTAGTAGTAGTAGTAGGAGTAATTTCGTGAGCTTTGAGACGTTAAAGGATTTTATGAATTTTTTTCTAATCGCAGAAGCTTAGCGGGGTTGTAGTGGCAAATTGTTTGCTTGCATTACAATGTGAAGTATTTCTCATTAAAAGCGATCACTAGAAGTGAGATCAGAAGAAGTATTGGGGACGATCCAATCCAAGAACAGAGATAGAGAGCTCCGAGATCAGATTTAAACTGCAGGAAGACTAGTTAATTGAAGAAAAGTTCTAGATCATCTTCACCAAGATATTAGTAGATTGGGTTTGCTTAGAACTCATCTTACTTCATTGAAGCGGGGTTTTTTTTTTAATCAAGATGTTAGGTCGCAGGAAGGCCCGTGCAGCAAATCGGGAAGCTATTGTATATAATGCAACTACAGGAGCTGGAGGTGCAAATGGTAGTAGCTATGTTGATGATACGCACTATTAACGGGCGGCTATCGTTGCGGCTGCCATATTGGCATGTGAATCGGGCGGCTGTGGCTACGGCCGAGATTTCATCAGGACCAAAACGGCTCGGCTGTGGCTGGATGCCGCCGGATGTTTGAACAGCACTGCCTGCAGGCAGGTTCAGGGTACAGTGGCTAACAGGCAGGCAGCGGGGTCATTTTCGTTGATTTTGTGTACTTTGTTGAAATGGGGGTGAGCTAGTCGCTATACCCACCACTAGAAAAATTAGTCCTTTTAAAACCACCAGTATTTGGAACATGCCAGTTTCAAAAGGTGCATGGTGGCTACACCCACGTAGAATAAAAACTTTCTTCTTATTGCAGGAAATAAAATAAGTTCACCACCTCACCCAAAATTCTTGTTCCCACCCTAGGACTTGATTGCATTTTGAAAGAGGAATGTTCTTCCCCAACACGGACATATCCAAAGCATGTGGGTGATGTTGTGCAGGTGTGTCAAAAACGATTCTCCATCACTTCTATGAGTGCCTGCAAGTGCAAAGACCATGGAAATGGCCTTTACCATTGTCAAATGCATGCAAGTCTCAGGACCACAATTCAAGCCATGGAAGCTCCCTTCATAGGAGCAACGCATCTTTGATATCAAACTCCCCAAAAGGGTATACAAGTTTCATGCAATGTGGGCCCAACTAAAAGGTATTATTACCCTTTGGTTTATTTGGATTGAATGCAATGATTTTGTCTTCCACCAGGAACGCTGGCAACAAAAGAAGCTATAGTCTTGTTTAAACCCAAGTCCACTCTGCAAAATTATGAAGTTCACATTGTTATTTAGCAGCTATTTGGCTATTTGGTAATTTTGCCGAGTTGACTTCACCAGTTCACCAGGTCCACTTGGCTGTGTCACCAAGTTTACATTGCTGGTTGCCTCCACTCCACATCACCAAGGCGGCATTGCCAACTTGCCCAAATTTTGCTTCATTTTGTGGACTGCCCAAATTTTTTTTAAGCTGCCAAGATTTTAAGTCTATGTGAGCTGTCCATTTCCTGAAGTTTACTCCTTTTATGCCCATCTTTCTGCCCCCAAAAAGAGACCCCTCACAATTTCAAAATTTCACGTGCTGTCTGTCTAATTCAGAAAGGATTCAACTTACATGCACACTTTGTGTTTTAAATTATCGGATAGGTAACATCGAGGTATAGCATGGAAAGAACATGATACTGTAACGTAGGGATGTTATTGAAGTGATGTGACTGTGACATGGTGAACATGTGTAACATCAATGTTTATCATGACAGAATAGCATCCACATTATGTAGAGGGTAATGCATTGCTGTTAGGGCATAATGCCCTGATAGTGCTGCCTTACCCAGCTTTGTGTAACAACTAAGGAGCAAAGGGCATAGGGTGCAGTTTTCCTCACATGGGGTAACTTTTTTGAGTTATATGGCAATAGGGAAATAGATGTGGGGCAAGTCATGGTGCAATGTTGGCTACAGATACATGCCATGAATGTAATGTGCATGTGTGCATGAGAAATCATGACATGAGATTTATAACATGTGATGTTTGATGATGATATGTCATATGACATGGCATGTCAGGCCATCGCAAAAACAAAAGTTGAATGTCAATTGACTTGCAAAAAAATTTGCATAACCTTTTGACAGGTGCACATTTTTCGTGTGGATTTTTTTGCATGTCAAATGGCTAGGGTAAACATGCCCTTCACCAAACACAGGTGTGTCTTACCAAGGGAGCTGACATCTGCTGACAAGCATATGCTATGCACAATCTATGGACAAAGACATGATAAGGACCAAAGAGCAACTTACTCGTCGTGGGCCAGAGTGAACCACCACCCATGTTTGTACTTTCACCTCTTTTAGTGAGGTCCCTTAGTGGGCATGTTAAACCCAAAAAATGTTAAATTTGAACTCAGAGACCCTGATTTTGGCTGAGCATGGGATATTTGTAATAATTACAAATAATTTCAGTGGATTTTCAGATTTTTACCAGGGTACCAAGGTGGGTGTTGGTTCACCCAATGCTCTCGTTGCTTACCTTTGGGCAGGTTCAAACTAGAAACTTCCCTTGATGAATGTAAACCCTCTCTTCAGATGCATACACTACCGAGCGGTCACCCACACAGAGTGGTTCCAATTGGAGCCAAAATTTTACCCCATAACCAGTAGCAGGGGGCATCTTTATGATGTGTTGCTTCCTGATTGGACACCCACACAACAGTTATACAACATGAACTGCTGAGCTCATGGATGCAAATCCCACAACCTGTTGAGCTCATGGATGGAGCCTCATTTTCTTGGCGACTTGTAGAAGATGACAAAGGGGATCGTCATCTCGATGCCCCCTACTACTGGTTATGTTCCATAACACGGCTCAAGCAGGCCGGTTACAGGGAACTGGCCTGCTCTCACTGGTTACTTAGTCCAAAATTCTGCACTGACGTGAAGTCTCTTCCCAAGGGCAGAGCCAACAAATAGGCCACTGGGTTATCCAAATCCAAAGTTTTTATACACAACCCCTGTACACAAGCTGGAGCTTTCTTCTGTGTTTTCTTACGATGGGGTGTTTAGTGTCTCGCTTTTCTTACCAGCTGTCACCGGCTATTTCCTATAGCATCAGCCTACATCCATTAGTGCACTCGTTCAAGATTAAGGAGTTCCCACGATGCCTCTATTTCAAGTTTGAGACAGAAATAACAAGTGTATTTTTACAGACCCCAATAAACGCAAGCTCCTGATATCCAACATGGATGAGTGCCGCCTTGTCATCACGTTTTCAGTGAAATTTTGGTCACGGATTGGTGTCGCCTTGTGATCACATTTTCCGTGTGATAGACATATTCTCAGGATAGCTCAGTGCTGTAAATAAGATGGACTGGTGCACACCGCAGGCCTCCGAGACCCTTTCACTTTAGACAGATCCACTCTACGGCAGCAGGAACGTAGTCTTTCTTGATTGAGCACAGCAGATTTAATTTGCATTTCCTGACCTCCATGAAGGAAGAACCGACAAGCGCAGTAGCTGCTCATGAATTTGAATCATTTTAGTGGGATCACTGATTTCTTCTCTGGCAGCAAATTTCGTTGAAATTCTTGCTGCCTTGTCACTTAGATCGGACAGAGAGCTTAGCGGCGTACTTATTCACAATTGACAATAACTTTCAACACTACTTTTTCAAGGACACCACGAGTTCACATCAGCTTGATCCCTGTTTGGAGGTGTGGGATGATGGATGAGTCAATGGCATTCGTCTATGTGTTGACGACGGAGTACGGGCAAATGAAGTCTGCCCAATCATGTGGAGCTCCGTTAAATGATGCTCGTAGTGCACCGACCTTTGATGCAGAATATAAATGTGTGAGCTCCTCAGATCATTTCCATCACCGGCTCGACTTCGATCCATTGCGCTGCTAACTGGGTGAAGTGTAAGACGCTCGACGTCCACAGCGGCTGCTTCACAAGGAATCAAATTCATTTGTGCCTCACTTGTGTATGGTAAGCCACGTTTGGACATAAACTCCGATCGGTATTGTTTCGATTTCCCATTCGATTACTATGTTTCTTATTTCTTCGTCTTTCAATTAGTCTTTGTTACGTCGATTTGAAACGGTGCGAGTCGTACCAGGTGCCATCGAATGTTACCTATCGAGAATTGTGGACTCGGTTTGTTTGTACATAGCTAGGACACTTCACCATCAAAAGGATCCCCTTCTTTTAAACCCTTTGAAGTTTATTTTTCTTTTATAAATTTTGTTAATCTCATGGTATAGTTACTCGCAATGATATGGTAGACAAATGAGCCTAGGTTGGTGCCTATTTCCTAAAATCAATAGTTCAATAGCCCAATACACCTATTATATATTTTTGCGCTTCTGGCTTGATGGATCAAACCTAGATGTGTGAAAAAAGGGGACCAATAGGCAAACTTTTAAAATATTTAACAAAGAAAACATAGATCATGCACAAATATGACCTAAAAGCATCACTACAACTCATTAGTGAATACAATGATCATCTCAAGGAGATTAAGGGTCAAAACATAGCTCCATTCTTTGTCGGTTCACAACAATTATGGGCAGGTATCCCAGGAGTGCTGGGTACCACCCAGTTCTCACTCCGTTATCCCCAATTGAAAACCTTTGGATATCATTTTAAGTGATATCCTGATCGATATTCTGACCTCTGGTTCTCTCTCATGAGAGAATCGAGGCTGAGACCCTTACTTTTTTTTCTAATTTTCAAAACTGAAAGTCAGGTTATGTAATTTGTTTTTATGAGATCCGATTTTCAGCTAAGGGGGTTAGGTGGTAGGTGTAGGGGGTTAGGTGTTACGTGTTAGGTAGGAGATTCTAGAAGAAGTCAACACTATTAGGGTTTAGGCTTTGGCGGCACCAACGGGTGTTTTTCTCTCCTCTAAAATTCCCTTTCACTCCCTCTTCCTCACACACTCTCATTCCTCACATTTTAATTTCCAAGCTTTGCAAAGGTTTTTATTTTTTGGCCCTTTGTTGTGTTTTGTATTGTTCCTAATTCCTAGTACTAGTTTTATTTCCTTTGAGTCGAAACATCTCCATCACCTACTTTCACCTACTTGTTGCTTGTCCATTTCGCTCACACCGCCTTGTTTACGCCTAATCTATCATGCCCACCTTATGTGCGTACTTCCACCTACTTGTTGCATGTCCACCTTGTTTGCATATGTTTTGCCATCACTACCTTGCATGCCTACTTCCGCCTGCTTATTGCATGTCCGCCTCATTAACGCTTGCTCCACCATCATCACCTTGCATGCCTACTTCCACCTACTTGTTGCTTGTCCACCTCATTCATGCCTACTCCACCATCGCCGCCTTGCATCCTTCCACCATCACATTTCAAATGCCAAACACTTGTTCCATCATAATTGCCTTGTGTGTTTACTTCCACCTACTTGTTGTTTGATTGCCTTATTTGCTTACTTGGAGCTTCAAGTTTGCCCTCTTGCTTGTTATTTCTCCCCTACATGTTTGTGCAAGAGGTGGAGCATAGGAAGCATGCACAACCTCCATTTTGTTAAGTTTTTTTTCTTTTCTTTTTTTTTCGCATTTGTGTTTTTTTCTTGTTTGTTTTTGTTTGTTTGTTTCATTGTCTAGTATGTTTTGGTTCTCTTTTTTGTTTTTCTTTCTTTCTATGATTAATTTTCTAGTTCTGGTTGTTTTGCAAGTTTTTTTTCCATTTGGACATGGTTCTAGATTTCCCTAACCATTGATTTGAACTTCACATTACATTTTTTTTCTTTCATTTTTTTCACTATTTTTTATCTTCTTACCCTTAAACCCTTTGCTTTGTATATCCTTGTAATTGTTTTCTCAACCTTCAAACTTCAAACTTTATTGGATAGTCTTTTGTTTATTTGTTTGTAATCGTATTCATTTTTTAAGATAATTTTGGTAGAACAAAGTTGAAAAATTTTCTTTTACTAAATCTCTTGTGAAAACTACAAAATGGAACAATCATCAAAAAATGAAAACAAAATAAGTGAAACTTGTGATATTGCTAGGAATGAGGTTGTTATGGAAGAAAATAATGTGGAAGAAGGGTTTACAATAAATCTTAGTTTACAATTTGAAACTGAAAAAAAAATTGGAAACTAAAAATGGAGAATTGATGAACCAAAATTTGAATAAACTTCACAATGAAAGAAAATTGTGGAAACTAGAAGGAAGAAATGCATTACGTTGGCCATTTTTTTGTATAAATGATTGCCAACCTATGAACTTGGATCATCTACAACTAATGAGATGTTTTTAATGTTATAATGCACCTATGAATGTAACTAACTCAAGAACACAAACTAGCACAATATTAATTTCATACTATAAAACAAATGGAATAATAGCCTTAAAAAAAATGTGGATGTTGATTTTATTTATTTATAAAATGTTGGAAGAAGTAAATAATTTATGAGAAAAAATGTGGAAAGATAGCCAACAAAAAAACATTCTAATCCATTTGAATTATCCATATCAATTTTTTTGTTCTGAAGGATTCATTCAAAAAAAATGATATGCAACAAAAGGAAATTGATGAAGAGCTTGGTTTGTTAATTGTAAAAAATAATTTAACAATTCAATTTGTTGAGAGTGTTTGATTCAAAAGATTAGCACTTCATTTGTGTCTAAAAATTAATTTTCCATCCAAAAGGTAGTTTTCACAAGAGATTTTACCAAATTTGGTGGAGAAAACTAATCAATTTTATGTTCCACTTAGTCTTTCAAAATGTGATACAATAATTACCAACTTTGATTTATGGATGAATAAATGAACACATGATATTTTTGCTTTAATTGTAAATGTTTTAGGATCTAATTAGCAACCTAAACATTTTATTATTAGATTGTTTAAAGCTACAAAAAAAATTTACAGTCTGGTGTTGGCTCGAAATTTAATAGATTTGTTGGACAAATTTGGTTTGAGAAAAAAAATCATTGCATATGTGAAAGATGAAGGCTCCAACCTTAATGTAATGACTTCTATTTTGAAATTTGTTGTTCTTTATGAAACATTGGGTTTACAGGAAAACTTTAATGGTATTTGTTTTTGGTATGTTTTTCCCAAAGCATGTCAATATGCTACAACTAATGAAAAATTCTACAAAAATCTAAAATATGTATATATCAAGACAGGTCAGGCAGATTTGTAAAAATGTATAACCTACCCCAAAATTTTTGGGAAAGGTAGACAAGAATGGACCAAAGCTTGTGTTAATTTTAGAATTTGTCCTAAGAAACTCAAGACCTTAATGAAAACAAGGTGAGTTTTGAACTTTGTTTTCTTCTCAGTGAAATTGGTCATTTTTGTGTGAGATTTTTAATTTATTTTATGTGAGTGAAATTGTTCGTATGTTTTGTTTGACTATTTTGCAAGTTTACTAAGAAAAGTATTATGTTTCAAGAGGCATTGTTGTTTCAACATGTTATAATGTCTTGATATAACAAGCAAATGACTATGAAGGTGACTAGATGAATACCACCACCTTTTATATGACACATTTGTCAGATCATTGTTGACCACCTTTCCTTTATTGTGACTGCCTATGTTTTGAACCAATCTTGTGGTCATTAGTTACTAAGCAATGTGTTGAATTCTACTATATCTATTATTTTAAAACTTAGAAATGTGCCTGATGTTTTACCATCTTTGCAAAACTTAATGGAAGAAGAATCAATTATTGTTGATGAATTAATTTTTTTGCCTCTAACATCAAAAAGGGAGTTTGTGTTGTGTTAAAGTCTTTCCTTTCTTTTTTGAAAAAAATTTTAAAAAATAAAGCCCATAAGATGTTTTCTTTGATGTTAGATCCTAGGTTTAAAATCCTTTGCCTAGTGTCTTCATTCATTGGAAAGGAGCAAAATGTTGCTATTATTGAAAAGTATGATAAAAAATCTTCATATCCCATGTTGTTGAAACGTCATCACCATTTGCATCTTTTGGCAAAAACTAAAAGTTATTTTGCTAACATTGGTGTTGATGAAGAATACAATTTGGATATATTTGAGCAGACTGCCAATATAAGTGAACCAATGAAAGAACTTGTGCATAGAAAACTCTTCATTTTTAAATGATACCAAGTGAATGTGAAGGAAATAAAATGTTTTTTTGCAATGGTGGCATGAATCAATGTTTGCAATAGTGGGGTTTCTTGATTGGCAAATTTTGGGCATTGTTGAATCCCAAATTGAAATTGAAAGAATTTTCTCCTTAGTTGGAATCCTTACAAATTAAAAAAGATATAAATTGCAATCAAAAAATTTGAAAAATTTGATATTTCTTAACAAAAATTGGCCTAGTGGTCCTAGAATTGGTTGCAAATCACTTTCGAGTTTAATAGAGTTCATTGATATGGATAAAAATTTAGAAAAAGAGCTAGAAGAATTAGAAATTCCTTTTCAGTGAAATGAAGTTGTGGATTTGTGAAGTTGTGAAGTTGTTAGAAATAAACATTTATTAGCTAGAAAAATATTGGATAAATGTTTGCTCATTGGAAAATGATTGAAAAAACATTTGTTGGTTTGAAAAAAAACTTGAAATATTACATGTGCTTAAAATGTAAAATGTATATAAAATAAAAAATCAGTTAATGAAAACCAATGTAAATAATTGACTATTTTCAAATACACAAGAACTACAAACTAAAAAACTAGTCCAAAAAAATCTTAATTTAAAACGTAGATCTAGCCTCTAAAGTTTTTTAAATATTTATATAAAAGAAACCACCATATTTTTTTTTTTTTTATTTTTTTTTTTTTAAAAA
>Ga0209611_10015136_pt1 | contig 10125 bp, 5 predicted proteins | sample S1TSphgellanicum_3_FD_187693 | JGI IMG/M metagenome (GOLD analysis project Ga0209611, IMG submission 187693) | Host-associated microbial communities from peat moss isolated from Minnesota, USA - S1T2_Fc - Sphagnum magellanicum MG (SPAdes) (version 2) | ecosystem: Host-associated > Plants > Peat... | reverse complement strand
TGGACGTTTCGAACGGGCGAGCTCGGCGATGGCGTGAAGGATTGGAGTCGATCGGCGTTCGAGGCCACGCCGGTCCTCTACGAAGGCACGCTCTACCTGACGACGAGTGCGACCGACATCGTCGCGGTGGACGCCGCGACCGGAACCCTGCGCTGGCGGTACGACAGCCACGCGCGCCGTGACCTGCATTATTCCGACGGCGTGTCGCGTGGCGTCTCGCTTTGGATCGATGCATCGAGCCCGCCCGGCGCATCCTGCCATGCGCGTGTCTATGCGCCGACGCTCGATGCGCGACTGCTCGCGATCGATGCCGCGACGGGCAGGCTCTGCGCCGATTTCGGTGCAAACGGGGTCATCGATCTGCGTGCCGGCATGCGGCCGCAGGATCGTGACGACGAGGAATGGCGCAATTATCTCGTGACCTCGCCGCCCGCGATCCTCGACGGCAAGGTCATCGTCGGCTCCTCGATCGGCGACAATCGCGCGGTCCTCGAGGAGCTCGGCACCGTGCGGGCATTTGACGCCCGCAGCGGCAAGCTCGTCTGGAGCTGGGATCCGGTCCCCCGGGATCCCTCCAATCCGGTCTACGAGGAATGGAGCGCCGACAGTCTCGCGACAGCGAGCGCAGCAAACGCGTGGGCGCCCTTGTCGGTGGATCCGGCGCGGCATCTCGTGTTCGTACCGACCGGATCGGCAAGCCCGGACTACTTCGGCGGCGCGCGGCCGGGCGACAATCGTTGGGCCGATTCCATCGTGGCCCTCGAAGGCGCCACGGGCCGGCTCGTGTGGGGCCGTCAACTCGTGCACCACGACCTCTGGGACTACGACCTCGGTTCCCAACCGACGCTCGTGGATCTCATCCACGACGGCCGCCACGTGGCAGCCGTGATTCAAGCGACCAAGACCGGCTTCCTGTATACGTTCGACAGAACCAGCGGCGAGCCCCTGTTCCCGATCGTCGAAAAACCGGTACCGCAGGATGCGGTTCCGGGCGAACACCCCTCGCCGACGCAACCCTATCCGCTCGCACCGCCGGCGCTGACGCGCCAGGGGCCGGTGACCGAGGACGACGGCTGGGGAATCACCTGGTTCGATGCGCGGGCTTGCCGCCGACGCATCGCGGCCTACCGGTCGGAAGGGATGTTTCAGCCGCCGTCGCTCGAAGATTCGATCATGCAGCCGGGCAACGCAGGCGGCGCGAACTGGGGTGGCATCGCCTTCGACGCCGGTCGGCAGCTCGCGTTCGCGTACACCATGACGCTGCCATTCATCGTGGCCCTCGTGCCGCGGGGGACGATGCAGGCGGAGTCGAGCTCGGACGACTACAAGCAGTTCGAATTCGCACGGCAGACGGGCACTCCTTATGGCATGCGGCGCAGGTCGTTCATGTCCGCGCTCGGTATTCCCTGCGTGAAGCCGCCCTGGGGTCAGCTCACGGCCGTCGACATGGAGCATGGCACGATCAAGTGGCAGATCCCGCTCGGCGATGCGCCGGTGACGCACAGCCACGTCGGCATGCCGGGCCTCGGCGGACCGGTGGTCACGGCCGGCGGCTTGGTGTTCATCGCGGCGAGTATGGATGATCGCTTCCGCGCGTTCGACAGCAACACGGGCAAGCTTCTGTGGGAGGTCAAATTGCCGGCGGGCGGTCAAGCCACACCGATGACGTATGCAGTGGACGGCCGCCAATACCTCGTGATCGCGGCGGGCGGCTACAAGGGCGACAGCACGCGCGGTGACTACGTGATGGCTTACGCCTTACCACGCTGACGAACGTTGGCTAGCGTACGGACAGGCCCACCCGCCGCCCCTATCGTCCGTGGGCCAGAAGCGGTTCGTAAAGGATCTTAATGAAACACCCGAGCCTTCGCGGCACCGCATGAGCGAGCATCACCATCACAAGCTCGCGGCCCTGCACGAGAGCTTGCTGCAGGGCAAGCTGCCGCGCAATTTGCATTGGACCGACGCGCTCGAACTGATTGCCTCCATCGGACAGGTGGAGCCGACCAGCGGTAGCGAATTCGCGTTCGTCGTCGGCGCGCAACGGGAATTCTTCAGGAAGCCCCACGGTGCCGAGTTGGGGGTCGATGAGGTCTCGCGCCTGAGGCGGTTGCTGAAGGCGGCCGCGGTGGCGCCGCTTGCAGAGGAGTCCGTGCCACCCGGTCGCATGGTCGTCGTGATCGATCATCACGCCGCGCACATATTTCATGATCCGAGCGGCAGCCAACCGCGGGAGGGCGCCACGATCGAGCCCTACGATCCGCATCACTTCCACCATCATCTCGTGCATCGCAAGGAAGCGCACTACCGCGGCGACCGCGTCCCTGAAGAGACGTCGTTTTACGCAGAGGTCGCCAAGGCTCTCGTGCCGGCCCAAGAGATCGTGTTGATCGGGAGCGGTACCGGCAAGAGCAGCGCCGTCGATGCGCTCGTCGCCTACTTGAAGAAACACCACGCCGATGTGTCGCGCAATGTCGTCGCCACCGAGATCGCCGATCTTTCGGCGCTCACCGCGCCCGACATCGAGGCGATCGCCAAGCGGCACCTGCTGTCGGGCTGAGCCGGTGGGTGGTCGGCAGCGCCTGCATCACCGGCGGAGCCGATGGGAGGCAGGCGGCCATCACCCGAGGATACTCCGAGGACGCCCGAGGATGCCCCGAGGATACTCCGAGGATGCCCCGAGGATACTCCCAGGACGACCGAGGATACTCCCAGGACGACCGAGGATACCCCGAGGATACCGCGTTCTATCAGCGTAGCGTCGCTGCCGGGGGCGGCGAGTGCGGCGGCCTCAACGCCGGTCCGGGCACTTCGGCACCGAGTTCCCGCTCGGTACGCCAATAAGCCTTGCGGCCATAATGATGGTAAATCCCCGATTCCGTATCGCGATCGAAGCTCATGCCTTCCGTGTAGGCCGGCGCGCTCTTGATGGCCTGCCGGTCGAGCGACACCGCCACCCTCGAGTCGCCCCAGCTCACTTTCTGTATCCATTCCGGTGAGACCAGCACCTGATGTCCGACCCACCAATTGCTGGTGTTAACGATCATGTAGCGAATCGACCAGGTCAGATCGTCGAGCAAGAACCCTTGGACGTGTCCGATTTCCCCGTCGCTCGCTGCGAGGTGGTAGCCACTGACGGCATTGCAGCTGCGCAGATGCGGATCTCCGTCATCGGCCGACGGCGACTTCAGATAACCCTGGTAGCCGTCGTAGGACTCCGGGTTCATGCCCGTCAATGCCGTGCCGGGATAGTAACTGTCGCCCCAGAGGCCGGGGCCGCCCCAGTAGTACGGGTAGCCATAATAGCCGAGGTAGCTTTGCTCGTATTGGCGCGACACGGGCCGGTCGCTGTCGATGTCCGGACTGTTTTTGACCTGCTCCTTGCTGATCGTGGCCGGCAGCACGGTCCCATCCCAACCCGGTCGGGAGAGCGAGTACGGCGAGACCAGCACCTTGCGGCCGGCCAGCCAGGCGCTCGTATCGACCACGAGATATCGGACGACCCAGGCCTGATCGTCGAAGTAAAAATCCTTGACCTTGCCGATTTCGCCATCGGTCGCCCCGATCGCGACTCCTTCCAAACTCTTCACGCTGCGTAACATTGTCGCTCTCCTGATTGATGCTCGATCATGTGAGGCGGCAGCGTAGGCGCGATTCACCCGCGCATCTGTTCGCTGCGCCACCGACTGTGGCGCCGAAGATAAAGCGCACCGCATGTTCGCCGACGCACAGAGCGATCGAGGCGAACCCTGGATGCTTCGCGGGCGTCGCAACAGCTCCCAAGTGCTCATGCCGCGTTTCACCCATTGCCAAGTCAACGAGGGCCTTCCGATGTCGCCACTTTCCCGCCGCAGTACCCACGGCCGCAGTTTCCACCGCCTTGGCATCAACGCCGGCCAGCACGCGCTATCGCACGTCGTCGCCCTGACGGGCGCCGCGCTCACGGGCGCCGCGCTGTTCAGCGGATGCACGGTTCAGGCCGGGCTCAGCGTGCCCGCGCCCGTCGTGTACGCGCCGGCGCCTTCTGGCACGCCCGAGGTCAGTGTCGTGCTCACGGCGAGCGAGCCGCCACCGCCGTTGCCGGTTTACGAACAGCCGCCCTGTCCTGAAGAGGGTTTCCTGTGGACGCCTGGCAACTGGCAATACGCGAGCGGGGGGTATTTTTGGGTTCCCGGGACCTGGGTCCAGCCGCCGCGCGTCGGCGTGCTCTGGACGCCCGGCTACTGGGGCTATGGCGCGGGCGTCTACGGGTTTCATGCCGGCTACTGGGGGCCGCACGTCGGTTTTTATGGCGGCGTCAACTTCGGCTTTGGCTACGGCGGCTCGGGCTTCGCCGGCGGTCGCTGGAACGGCGGCCATTTTGCATACAACACGGCAGTCAACAACGTCAACGTCACGATCGTGCACAACACCTACAACGAGACGGTCGTCAACAACAACGTGACGATCAACAGGACGAGCTACAACGGTGGGGCGGGTGGCGTCGCCGCGGCACCGACGGAACACGAACGGATCGCGGCGCAAGAGCCGCACATCGCCCCGACGCAGGCACAAACGGCGCACATTCGAGAAGCGAGCAAAACGCCCGAATTGGCGGCGAAGGTCAATGGCGGACACCCGGCGATCGCGGCAACCGCACGCCCCGCCGCTTTTACGGGGCCCGGCGTCGTCGGCGCACACGGGTCCGCAGGGCGCGATGCGAGCGTCCGCGAAGAGCAGGGCAAAGCAAGCGCCTCCGAGACACCGAAGCCCGCGGTGTACGAGCCGGCCGAGGCATCGCACGCGGCGACCGCGAGGACCGAGCGCGGCGACGCACCCAACACCACGGATTCACGGGGGCCGGAGGCTCGAAGCGCGCACACCACCCAGGCAAACCACGCGGCCGCGCCTCCGCATCCCGCGAACACCGAGCAGCCGGTCAAGCTCGCACACAACCCGAGACCCAAACCGGCCGCGAAACCCGACGACAAGAAGCGCGCGCCGGACGACAAGAAGCACGAGTCGGACGCCGATCACAAGTGATTGACGATGGCCCTCGCGGGCAAGACGATCAACGCCGACCGCTTCCGAAGTTGATCGAGACACTCGCGACCCACGTGCGCGGATCGCCCAGTTGAACGTAGACCTCGTTGGGGAAATTCGGTGGAACGTCACCGAAAAAGAAGCCTCGCACCGGGTAGCGCTTGTCGAGCAGATTGCGGCCGGATAGATAGGCGGACCACCGCGCCGTCTCCCAGCCGATCTTGCCGTGCACGAGTCCATAGGGGCTGGAGGTCGTCTCGTTGGGCGGTAGATCGAAGTAATAACCCCCCATACCGGTCGCCTCGATACGCGCAAACGCTCCGCGCGGATCCCGATAGGTCGCAGTGATCGCCGCCTGCCAATGCGGCGCGTTCGGAAGATCTCGCGACACAGAGAGCAGAGTCGCGCCGGTCGCACCCTGCTGCACGAAGTCTTCGAAATAGGTCTGCAAGAGCCCGAGATCCGCGCCCACTGTGACCCGCCCGGTCACCCGCCACTCGAGATCGCTCTCCAGGCCGTAGTTGCGTCCGCTCGCGGCATTACCCGTGTAGTAGATGAAATCGTCGGGATTGTTCGGATCGCTCTGAAAGCTCGTGATGATCTGGGCATCGTGACGCCACAGATAAAACACGTCGGCATTGACCTTGAGCCGATGTTCCGCAAGGTCCGCCTTGTATCCCGCCTCGAGATTGACGTCCGATTCCGGAGCGAAGTACAGCTGATTCGGCAACAGGCCCTGGCTCAGGTTGAAGCCCCCCGCCTTGTAGCCGCGCGATGCCGTGGCATAGATCGATTCGCCGGGATCGAGCGTGAACACGAGCGAGGCGTGTCCGCCCCAGAGATCATTGGTCGGGCGCAGCAGTGCCGGGGTCACCGACAAGGTCTGCGTCGGTGTCACCGGGCCATCGGTATACCCCGTGTTCGTCCCCACGAAATTGGTCGTCGTGCCGTGATAGTTCGCACTCCACTGCTCGCCGCGCAGCCCGACCGACCAGCGCAGACCCGCGTCGAAATTCCCATCCAGTTCACCGTATGCCGCAAGATTGCGCGCCCGATAACCGCTCGCGATCACGGCGTCGCTCTGATCGTTCGAGGGATCCGGAGGCGTCCCGAGCGGCTGATCATCGCCGAGACTCAAATCTGTCAAGGTCTCATCGAGCAGATTGCCATAAAGACCCAGCAGCCACCCGAACCCCTGCAGAGACTCCGTCCCGAGCCGGAACTCCAACGTTCGCGTCGTTCGATCCCGATTCTGGATCTCCGAGTACTGATACACGCTCGCATCCGGCGCCCACAACACCGGATTGCCCCAGTCTCCGTCATAGCTGTATTTGATGATCGACCGGGCATAGGTCGCGATCGCGGTGAAACCGAGACCCGCGCCGATCAGGTCATGCGCCCGAATCGCCACCCCCGTCGAATGCTGCGAGTCGACCCCCGGCTGGTCGGATTCGGTGTCGCGGGAATTGTCGATCGTGAACGCGTCGTAGCCGTTGTCGATGTCGACTTGCATCGCCGTCAACTCGATCCGCAATCGATCCGACGGGGTGTACAGCCATTTGGCTCGGTAAGTATATTCATCCTCCCGGTTGGTATCGTCCCGGTGCAAATACACGTTGTTGAAATACCCGTTCGTGTAGTAACGCTCGGCGGCGAGACGGAAGCTCGAATCGAGTGAATCCACCGGCCCGCTGATCACGGCGCCCTCCGATTGGGTGCCGTAATCGCCGCCTGCCAGGTCGACCCGGCTGTAAAACGCATCGGTCGGTTCCGCGCTCCTCAAGTAAATCAGCCCCGCGAGCGCATTCGCGCCATAGCGCGTCGCCTGCGGACCGCGTAGGACCTCGGCCTGATCGAGATCGTAGAGCGTGCCTGCAGTGCCTAAGCCGCTGAAGTCGACGTCGTCGATCAAGAATCCGACCGACGGATTCGGCGCCCCCTGATATTGCTGAAGTTCACCGATCCCGCGCAATTGAAAGTAACGCGGCAGCGACGTGTCCCCCGCCCAGTTCAAATTGGGAATCAGCCCGAGCACATCCTCGAAGTTCGCCCGCCCCGCATCGAGCAAGGTTTGTCGATCCAGCACCGTCACGCTCGCCGGGACCTCGAGCATCGGCGCACTGCGCAGCGTTGCCGTGACGATGATCTCGTCCAATTGAGAATCGGCCTGTTCCTGAGAATCGGCCTGTTCCAATTGAGAATGAGTCATGGGATCGTTGGCACTTGCCGGCGCGGAAACGGCCACGGCTGCGCACAAAAGACTCGAGGAGAATAATTTCCCCATGCTCCCTCCGCCGGTATTAGCCGGATCAGGTTCAATGGGTTCGCAGGTGTGCGTCCTTACGCCGCCAGCGTCTCAGGCCCTATAGGCCACCCCAGCTATTCGGTTGCGCCACTCTAACTCATTTGACCTCGGAAACAACACCGCCACGCGAGCGCGACTTACAAATCCGTCACGCGAGCAAACGTCACGCCGTTGCGGCGCCGCGGCTGAACTGCCGAGTCTCCATGAGTTACGATGCCTGGGCGCCCGGGGGTGTCGACACCGCCGCCGCGCGAGGCATGGGCGGCAACCCACTGGCAGCACCGGGGAAGCATTCAGTGACCAGCGTATCGACATCCGACGGCGCCTTGAAACACCGGCGCGTCTTGAAACACCGGCGCCCCCTGGCACCCGCGGCGCTCGCGTGCATGGGAGTCGTGTTCGGCGACATCGGGACGAGCCCCTTGTACACGCTGCAGGTGGCGGTGAAAGCGGCAAACCCCAGCGGGGCGATTTCGCCAGACGCCGTCATCGGCATCGTTTCCTTGATCTTCTGGTCGCTGATCATCGTCATTTCCATCAAGTATGCGATCCTCATCATGCGCGCGAGCAATCACGGGGAGGGCGGTATCCTGGCGCTGCTCGCCTTGATCGGTCCGCACAACACCGGCCGCAGCCGCGGGCGTGCCGCGATGGTCGTCGTCGGCCTCATCGGTGCCACCTTGCTGTACGGCGATGGGACCATCACTCCGGCGATTTCCGTCCTGAGTGCCATCGAGGGCATCAAACTCTACGCGCCTCACATGGGCCGGTTCGTCGTGCCTCTGACGCTGCTCGTCCTCGTGATCCTGTTTCTCGTCCAGCATAAGGGCACCTCTTGGATCGGGCGCCTCTTCGGACCGGTGATGCTCGTCTGGTTTGGGGTCATCGGGGTTCTCGGGATCGCCGGCATCGAAAGAGGGCCGGCCATTCTCGCTGCGCTGAGTCCCTTGCCGGCCGTCACCTATCTGTGGCACGTGGGGCCTCTCTCCTTGACCGTGATCGGCGGCGCGTTTCTCGCGGTCACGGGTGGCGAGGCGTTTTATGCCGATATGGGGCATTTTGGGCCGCTGCCGATCCGTGTCGCCTGGTTTGCCGTGGCCTTGCCCACCCTGACATTGAATTACTTCGGCCAAGGGGGCCTTCTGCTCACCGAGCCGGGAGCGATCGAAAATTCGTTCTTTCAGTTGGCGCCCGCTTGGACGCACTACGGACTCGTTGCGCTCGCCACGGCCGCGACCGTGATCGCCTCCCAGTCGATCATTTCCGGCGCGTATTCGTTGACGAGCCAGGCCATTCAACTGGGCTTCCTGCCGCGTATGAGCATCGTGCATACCGCCGGTCATGAGATGGGCCAGATCTACGTCCCACTCGTGAATTGGGCGCTCGCGATCGGCACGCTGGCTGCCGTGATCGGTTTCGGTTCCTCCGATGCGCTGGCGGGCGCCTTTGGACTGGCGGTTTCGCTGCTGATGGCCATCACCACGCTGATGGCGACGTTCGTCGCGCTCGAATGGAAGCTCAATCCCGCGCTCGTTTATGCCGTCAACGGCAGCCTGTTGGCGCTCGACCTCCTGTTCGTGGGATCGACGTCCACCAAGCTTCTCGAGGGCGGATGGTTCCCCCTCGCCATCTCCTGCGTCATCGCGTTCGTCATGCTGACCTGGCGTCAAGGCCAGGAGAGCCTGGATGCGGTGCGCCTCGCGCTTCGCGAAAAATCCTCCGACTTCATCGCACGAATCAACGCCGATCCCCCGTACCGAATCCCAGGCACCGCGGTGGTGCTCGGCCGCATGATGCAAGGCGTCCCCATCCTGCTCACGCGGAACGTGACTTTCAATCATGTATTGCACGAGCGGGTGCTGCTGCTTGCCGTGGAAATGACGGAAACTCCCCGAGTGGCCCCTGAAGATCGCGTCACCGTCACCGCGCTTTCCGAAAAAATCGCACGGATGGCATTGCGGTTCGGATTCATGGAAAAGGCCCACGTGCCCGCGGGCCTGCAGGTCGCGATCGCCCGCGGAGTGATCGCCCCATGCGATCTTGCGCGGGTGATTTATTTCACCGGCCACGAGACCATCATTGCGACGGACCGCCGCAGCGGAATGGCCAGGTGGCGCAAGGCAGTGTTTGCGATGCTTCATCGCAATGCACAGCGACCCGGGGCGTACTTCAACATACCGAGCGCCCAGGTGATGGAGATCGGCGTGGAGTATGAGATCTAGAACCGCTGTGCGAGATGAGCTCGAGCGCCATGACCTCGGATCTGTACCATTTCGGATTTTTGCTGTTCGTGTCGGCCGTGGTGGCGATGCTGACGCGGCGCCTGCATCTGCCCTATACCGTGGGCTTGGTGCTCGCCGGGATGGGCCTCTATTTCATGCATGTCGCCAATCGGTGGCATCTCACCAAGGACCTCATCTTTTCAGTTTTTCTGCCGCCGCTCGTGTTCGAAGCCGCGCTGTTCATCAGCTGGCGCGAGTTCAAGAAAGACCTGCCGGTCGTCGCGCTCCTGGCGTCTGCCGGCGTGTTGCTCGCCGCCGCCGTGACCGCGGCCGGCATGCACTACTCGCTCGGCTGGGATTGGGGCAGTGCGGTGATTTTTGGAGTGCTGATCGCCGCCACGGACCCCGTATCCGTCATCGCAGCATTCGAGGAAGCCCGGTTGCAAGGGCGGCTGCGCCTGCTGATCGAGGCGGAGAGTCTCTTGAACGACGGCACCGCGGCGGTCGCGTTCGTGGCAGTGCTCGGCATGTTAAGCGGCGCGCCCGAGCATTTCTTCTCGCTGACCGCCGGTGTGC
>Ga0209611_10015135_pt1 | contig 10125 bp, 8 predicted proteins | sample S1TSphgellanicum_3_FD_187693 | JGI IMG/M metagenome (GOLD analysis project Ga0209611, IMG submission 187693) | Host-associated microbial communities from peat moss isolated from Minnesota, USA - S1T2_Fc - Sphagnum magellanicum MG (SPAdes) (version 2) | ecosystem: Host-associated > Plants > Peat... | reverse complement strand
AAAATACCAATTTGTGTTTAGGGAAATAAAAAACCAACTTGTGTTTTGGGAAAAAAGAAAGGAAAAAAAAAACCAATTATATAAAGATGGATGAAAAAAGTGAGGACGGAAAAAGGAAAAAAGGGAAAAAGGGGTGGAAAAGAAAAGGGAAAGAAAACGCGTGCAATTAAAAGAAATGTCATACATGATAGGTAAGTAGGTAGGTACGTAGGGTACGTACGAGCAGCCAGGTACAAACGCGGTTTTTCCTTGCTTTAAACGGGAAGAAAACGAAGGCGAAGAAGAAGCGACGAAAGAACCCGAAGAGGAGTGGAAGAGAAAGGGATATGCAGTGACGCTCGCTCGCACCCCACACGGTTTTGTAACGGGATAGACAGAAACGATCACGTACGTGTTTCACACAGATTGCGATTGCGATTGCGATTTTTTTCTCAAACGCCAAAAAAATATCTCCAAACCAGCATCGATCACACAAATCCCGCATGCGACGAACGAGCCAGCGAGCGAGGGGAGCTTTCGAGCCGTGTAAAGCTGGAGGCAGTTTCAGTCTTGGTAGGTAAGAGCTTGCTCGCAGTGGTGTTGTTTGGTTGGTTGGTTGGTTGGTTGGTTTCCGCAAATATTATATATATACACATATAAATATCTATGTTCTCTCTCTCTTTCTCTCTATAAGATGAGTTCTCTCTTGTGATCTTTATGATCATGTTTTGAATGAATTGTTTCGTAAGTGAGAAAAAGAAAGAGAGATAAACGGAGAGTTTTCTGTGTGTGTATGTGTATTATCGAAGGAAACGGAAGCAAGGAATTGAGGAGGAAAACTCGAAGTATTACTTATTACTGTATGATTCGGTTCTTTTGAAAGTGGAAGTAGAGAAGAGAAGCTTAGCCCAGAGGAGAAAAGCTTAGCGTCCTAAGTACTGTGTGCTCCGATTCTTTTGATCTGTTTCGGATCTTTGTTAAAGCAGATAGTTCCGAGTTTTAGAAAGGGAAGAAGAGGGGGGGGGGGGGGGGGGGTGGGAAACTTTAAAGGTTTTCTGATTGCGCGTCGGTGCAGTCATTGTACAGGCGCTGTTTTTCCTACTACGTCGTCTGTGAAGAAGAAACATCAAGTCGTAACATGCTGAAGGCTTTTCGGAAGAAGAAACTGCAGGCTGCAAGCTCCCAGTCGACATCGTTGTCTGACTCATCCCGAGAGCCAGTTTCACCAGACTCAAATCTCCATACTCCTTCTTCTTCTTCTTCTTCTTCATCTTCTTCCACAAGGACAGAGACGACGACGATCGGAAGGAAGTCTTCGCAGCATGGGAATATCATATCCAGGTTCGCGAGCAAATCGAGCTTGAAATCCAAGAAAGGCAAGGAGTCGGTGGTCATTCAACAGAGTCGATCTCTTAAACAGGAGAGAAACGAGGAGGCAGAGTTGGCGAAAGCTTTTGCGATCTTCGATGTCAACAACGATGGTCGAATATCAGCATCGGAGCTTGGTTTGGTGCTCCGTTCGCTGGGTGACAATCCAACAGAACAGGAGCTTCAAGCTATCATACAGCATGCGGATGCAGACGGTGATGGCTTCATAGGTCTTCAAGAGTTCATTGACGTCAACACGTCAGTAGCGTGTCAGTCTTCGACTTCGTCTGTCGCATCAGTCAGCGGAGCACAGCCATCAGCGGAAGAGGACTCTGTGCACGTTGCGTTCCACATGTTCGACAAGGATGGGAATGGCTATATCTCCGCAGAAGAGCTTCACGCTGTTCTGGTCGGTCTTGGCGAGCGCGGCCATACGTTAGAAGACTGCCGCGGCATGATCAGCTGTTTCGACAAGGATGGCGATGGATTCGTTGATTACGAGGAGTTCCAATCCATGCTCGGTGTCTTCAGTTGATGCAGAGACACAGAGAGAGAGGAGAGAGTGAAGAACGTACGAGAAGTCTTCAGTCCTCAAGGATACAGTCGCAAACTTTGCCAGACTTCAAACCTTGAGTGGAATTCAGCCGCATGCCATCACAAAGCCCAATGTGTGGATGCAGTCAATGTTGCAGTACTTCTCTCTCCAGGCAGAACCAACAATCTCTTGTCCTTGGTCCTGGGATTCACGAAGCGGCCTGATGTAAGTAATAGACCTGGAGTGAAAGATTTATGGTGGGTTTTGTGAGCTTCAAAGTGGCCAGGAATGACATCGATTCAAGGGTTTTGAATGGGAAGTCTGTGAGGATTTTGAAGGTGAATCCTCACATTCTGTGGTATGGGTCTCACATTCTATGGGCCATCTTGAGGTGCATTATGGCGGAACATCTTCTTGCCTGCAACAAGCTTCAAGAGTTGGGAGTTGCTGCTACTTGATGCAATTTTGTTATGGGGCCAGATGAGAGCAATGAGAAGGCATTTAAGCTTGCACAAAACTTGTGATTCAAAGCAAACAACATACAGCATGGTTGAAGAAGGCTTTAGAAAGTTTTTCCCACCTGTACCTGCCAGCATGTATGTAATAAGAGAGAAGGTCTGGGTTGTTTGTGCTAAGCAAAGAGAAGGAAAATTGTGCAACATAGACCACCCAGGATTGACCCATTTTCCTTGCAGCAGATGTATCACTATGTTTGTCATATTAGGAAGAAAACAGGAGGTTGGAAGTTTTACCAAAGTACTAACTCCACAAGAGGAAGGAAAAGGGTGGAATTCCAGCAAAGCCAAAAGGGCTTGTAAGGTATGGATAACTCACAAAATGTACCGATTTTTTGGTCATTCAATTTCAGTCTTCTGCTGTCGGGTTGTTGATGTGTTGCTGTTATTTCATTTCACTAGTAAGCTAATTTCAGTGATGGGGGTAGGCCATAGGCTGTTGCTAGGGAATCGAATTTGGAAAACTCTCTAGTTCTTGTTTGGTAATTTATTTTCTGAGCTGTTTGTAAGTGTTTTACCTTGAAAGGCACTCTACTGGTGGTGTAATGAAATTGCTCTTACATCTGGTTTGTTCTGAGCCCTTGACAAAGAGCATGCAGGACAGGGCCTTCTGAACCCAGGAAGCAAGAATTGACCTTAAGTACCATGTCATAGTTTATGTTTTCAGATATGCACAATGTGATTGTGTAAGATATTGGAGGTGGTGTGCACCAAGTTAGCCAATTTTATTCTCATCAGGACTCTTCCACTGATGTAAGGGTTTTCTCCATGTTCCACACTGAAGAAAATTTCCTTCTTTCTCATGATTTGGAATTGCACAGCTTGTCATAGTTGTTTTCAAGTGGTGCTCCTCTCTCATGTGGAAGGCAGGTTGAGCAGCTGGGTGTGATTTGGGGCTCGATGCTCAGTCTGGATATTCAATATCCTGGACAAGAATGTGACCGAAGAAGCAAGCAAGAGTAGAAAGATCGAGTGTGTCATGACATTTCAAGCACTGCAAAATCGGGCTGGTATTTTCAGTCCCAAGTGGATGATGCATTGAGTATTCAGGAACCATGACTTCGATCATAGTGCTATGTATGCATTTGATGGCAGCTCTCTGTGGGTCTAATTACCGTAGATTATACTTCTCTTATGCTAATCTGGTGTTTGAAATACTAGGAACCACCTCTGAAGACTGTTGATCATTCCTATGAACCTCAAACTCCTTTCTGTTTTAGGTGGTGTTTCTACAAGGTTTTCAATTCATAATTCATGATTTTTGACTTCAATTCTTTTTTTCTTTAAGATGGATATATGGTTCAAATTGCACATGGAATGTTGACAATAATGTTATAGCAATTTGCAAAAAACCAATGCTTTGTTAAATAATATGAATGTCCAAATTGGATGTCACATAAATAAGTTATAAGTTAAATAACATTTGAATTTTGAATGATTCATCACAATTCGACTCAGATTAAAATGTATCTACGAAAACAACATTATTATTTTTTTTCAAATTAACTGTAAAGAAATTTTTTTGGTTAAAGGTTCATGAATTGTTATAGCCTTTGTTAACATTTTCTTAATCCTCTTTTCTTTTGACTTCTTGCTAGAATTGTTTTTAATGGTTGTCATTTTTAATTTTCTCGTTGATGTTTTATGTCTTTTATGTGAATCCTGTTGACATCCATTATTTAAGATTTTGTAACCCTTTCATATTTTCTCAACCACTTTGAACATTTTAGCTTATTTTGATGTTGCCATGTGTTGAATTTGTTTGTGTTTTTTTTTTTCTAAGCCTTGAAAACCCAATTCATATGAAAACCATTTAAATTGGCAATGCACATATTATGCAAACATATGCAAGCCATCGCTAAATCCTAAATGTATCACAATGGAATATTTATTTTTTTAGTAAAATTTTTCACCTTTCTTTAAATATCCAAAAGCTCTTTCCACTACCATCTTTGTACTTGATTGAATAAAAATTTAATGTGCTTTATATTTTGGTAGTTCATTTTTTTCACTTTTGAATGAAGAATAGAACCATAACCACATTGAATACATGGCATCTCTTCTCAACCTGTAAAGTAAAAATTTGTCCTTCAATACACAGTTTCCTAAATTTGTTTTTTTGAAAGAAAACATAATCATGAATACTACCTACCTACCCATATTTATAATCCCAAAAATTACATTTTATATCTACAACTCTCTTTGAATCAATATGAAATAAAAACCTTTTCAACAATAATATGATTTTGGATCTATTTTAGGTGCAATAATTAGAATATGACAACCATCTATAGCACCTAGAATACAAAAAAATCTCTATAAACTTTCAAAATTAATGGTGATTCATATTAGTGTCATATTTCATACAATGTCATAAACTTTTCACACATTTGCAATGAATTTCCATTACCCAATCTTGCAAGAATGCACCATTGCTATTTTAGCTTCTACAAAGATATTTTGTCTTATGTTTGTATTTTTTTCCCTCAAGACTTAAACTTACAACCCTAATCAAAACATGAGATGTGTTGTAACAAAACTTTGTACATGTCAAAATATCTTCTTGAATTGTTTTTCAAAAAGTTGATTTTTCATGTATTCATCTCATACTTTCATATGCTTTGAACTCTTGGTGACATGCCAACAAACTCTACAAAAAGCAACAATACATTCATCATACTCCAATGTTGTGCAATAATTAATGAAACCATTTTTGCAATGACTCAATCCATTACCATAATAAAACTTAAAATCACCAATATCTTGTGCTTATGCTAGCAAGAAAAAAAAAAAGAGAATTTAAAAAAGAAAAGAAATGTCATCCTAATCCTCTCACATGTGAATCTCCCATTTTTACAAATTGGACTCTATGCCTTTAGACACACTCTTACCTTTCAATTATTATTATTTTAATTGTGAAGAATGGTCCAAACATTTTTACAAATTGGACCCTATGCCTTTAGACACACTCTTACCTTACATTATTATTATTTTGATCGTGAAGAATGGTCCAAACATTTTTACAAATTGGATCCTATGCCTTTAGAGACACTCTTACCTTAAAATTATTATTATTTTAAATGTGAAGAAGGATCCAATTCAAGGATTCAATTTTGGACCTTAAACCATCATCTAAAGTGATCCTCCGAGTTCTCCTGCAAAGTAAACCCAGTTTGGGCATTAGTTTGGACCTTTGTTTTGAAGAGCCTCCAGTTTAGGCTTTAAAAAATAAATTAGAACAATCTTGATTTTGGTTTGCACATGTAAATGGAAATCTGTGTCTGGTTCTTTGGAAAAAATTAAAATTTGGGGTTGTAGTAGCAAAGGGTAAACTGACATTTAAACCACTGTTGGCTTCCATTCCAACAACAGGCATGACTTCTTCCTCCAACAATAGGCCTTGACACTTGGATACGATAATAGCACATGAAAACTCATGTTAAATTATGGTAGATGTCACATATATGTTATATTATGAATAAATAAATAAATAAATAAAATCTTATATTAAGGGCCGCGGTGGCAGATCATGTCATTTTCTTGATCACATTATATGACATAATCTTCCAGTTTATGATCATATGACTGTAATAGATATTTCTGTTGAACATGAATCAGAAAAGAAAATTGCTGAATCTGCCATCTTCAATCTTAATGTCATGGAATGCTTCGCACTTGCCTGTTATGTTGGGCAACACACCTAGCTTGCTTGCTTGCTGTGACATCTTGGTTGGTGCCTTACCCAACATAATGGGCAAGCCATAAGGAGGATATGAACTCTAAAGCCAGAAACCAAATACTAAACACAAGTCACAAATATTGTCTCACATACAAAACAACAGCTAATTTGAATTTACCACCACCTTCCCTCCAAGTGATATAGTGCTCACTTTTTCTGAGACTTAATATTACATACTTTTCCAATGTGCAGAAATTCACTAGATTTGCACTCCATATCACCAGTCATGATACTCCATACTATTGCCTACAGGAAGCTGAGCTAAAGCTCCATACTGGGCAAAGGTAACAGTAGCTGCTAGCACCAACTAACATCCCCTTTTTTTTGCCGTCTATAATATTACCTCCCCTCATTCAGAACAAGATGTCATCATGCTATGCCTTGACAATTAGACATGAACAAAAGTGGTGGATCCCATGGTTCATTTGCTATCACCTAATTATTTGCAGCAAACAAATTGGCAACGGGTTTTTACATCATTGTATTCTATACATCTAAATTTGAAGTTGTCAAGATCCTTGATCCAAGTAGTTTTTGAAGTTGTAGATCCTTCCAAGCCAAAGCACTTTTTTTGAAGTTGTGAAGACATTGCTTCAAGCCAAAGCAAATTTTAAAACTTGTAGAGAGATTGTTAGAAGCCAAGCAAATGTTGAAGTTGTAGCAAGATCCTTTGAAGCAATTTTTCAAGTTATTGAGAGATCATGCTTTGAAGCCCAAGCAATTTTTGAAGTTGTAGTAGGGATGATCCTTGAAAGCACGTCTTGAAGTTGTAGAGATCCTTTGATGCCAAGCAATTTTTCCAATGTTGTAGAGACATTCTTCCAAGCAAATCCAATTTTTGAAGTTGATCCTTGGAAGCCAAGAAGCAAATTCTGAAGTTGTAGCAAATCTAGCCTTAAATGAAGCAAGTTGTTGCAAGAAGATCCTTTCTTCCAAGCAAATTTCTGAATTTGTAGCAACATCCTTTGAAGCAATTTTCAAGTTTTAGAGAGATGGTCCTTCCTTCCTTCCAACCAAGCAAAGCAATTTTTCGGAAGTTGTAGAGAGACCCTTTCCTTCCTTGCCAAGAATTGTTTTTTGGTGTTCTAATTTTGGTGAGAGATTGATGCAGGTGGGGTTGTTCCTAACCTCCTTGAGAATTCCATAACAATGTCCTTCACTGATGCATAACTTGCTGCCGCTGCTGCTGTTCCATTCATATTTGCAGGAGATGACGACGACGATGATGATGCGCCTCCTCCTCTCCTGCTGCCGCTGTGGATTTTTGCAAGCTCTTCCGCCGACCATAGCTTACGACGATGATGATCATGATCTGCACTTGCTAATTCTGGAGACAAGGAAGACTTTCCATCGTCTTGAAGCTCGACATGTTCTTCATCTGCACATTGTTCCAATGCATCAGTACCATGTTCATCGACCGAGTCATCTTCTACTACTGTAGATTGCTCTCTGATCTCCAGGGCTGTTGCAGGATCCTGATCCGAGTTAGCAAATCTCCTGCAGATCCGTTCTTCTCCTGAAGAGATTTCTTTCCCGCTAACTGAGTCTCTCCTCCGCCTCGCGGTCGCAATCCTTCTAGGGTTTCTGAATTCCTCAATATTACTGCTGCTCTGCATGGTATCCGCCGAGTGTTGTTCCTTGATCATCTTCGCAGTAGCAGTGCTGGAGTTTGCGCTAACTGTTTGTCTCTTCTGCACTAGCTGGCTAGATGTCGTGGTGATGGATCTGTTCCGAGTACTACAGCAGCTCCCTGAAGAGCCTTGATTGAGTACTGACTCCTGCTTGCAGGAGAGCGCCAGTCCGCTGTTCAACGGCAATCTCTTGACATTCGGGAGAGTACTGCCGTCCAGTGAGCACCTTTGAATACTGATGGCTAGCTGCGCCTTCTGGCCGGTCCCGGTCTGCTGCTGGAGTTGTTGATCATCCCGCGGATCAGCAGCAAGAGAAGTTTGTCCCGTGCTACGGCGTCGGGAAGGGGTGAATTTGGGCGACTTGGGTCGCGTGAGTGGGATCCGCTTGAGCTCCGTTGGAGGCGGCGGAGGCTCCTGGTAGAAGCTTGGTACCGGGTTAGCCTTGTATGTCAAGCTTCGACGCAGCATTTTGAGCTGCGCTTCTTTCGCTTCCTTCGCCTCTGCGATCGCCTTCGCCTCTGCTTTCGCTTTGGCTCGCACCCGATCCTCCAACTTGTCGTAGAAATCACGTCTCCTCTCCGCCCTCTCCTCGCAACGGAACTTGAAGCTCGTGGCCTCAGTACTAATCGACGATTGTTGGCCGCTCTTCCCCTTCGATAATGGATATGCCTGCAGCTTGGTCGTTGCGGAAGCTGCGGCGGCCTCCAGCTGCGGCGACTCCTCCGGCTTTGATCCTAGTGGCTTGGACATTCTCCTCGCAGCAGCAGTGATCGACTGTGCCTGCTGTTCTTCCAGCTGCTTGATGCAGCGTGGTCGAACGGTTGCAGGTTTGAAGTTCTCTTGGGTGGTCGATATGCCGAGGAGTGTGTCTGCACCGACGTGAGTGTTGAACCTCCGCATGGACTTGTTGGGTAAGCTGGACTTGGAGATGCCAGCGGATGGGATCGACTGCTTAGCAGTGACAATTTTAAGCGAGGCGGCGATTGTGGGCGCGACGTACCTTGGAGACTTCGAAATTGACATTGAATGGTGATGATGATCGAGACCCTCGACTGTGAAGAACTTGCGCGGCGGATGTTCCGGCGGCGGTGGTGATGATGATGGTGGGAGGGCGTGAATCGAGTCGGATACGCCCGGGTATGATGCTGCGAGCGATCTTCGACGCTGGGAAGAAGAAGGGAAGAAGGATCTCGTGGGACTCAATGCTGGCGCAGTGATCAACTGAGTCCCAGAGTTACAACCGGAATTAGGTTTCCGATCATTGCCGGCAGCAGCTAGTGAATCAGCAGCTCCTGAGTCCAGCTGCTTGGAGTGCACCTTGATTGCTTTGAGCTGCTTCACATGCGCCTCGGCTGTCGAGGATGCCGCCGGAGGGACCACCTTGGGACTCACACAGGAAGAATTGCCGACGCTTAGAGCCCTTCTGGGTGGAGTCCGATTAGTATTTGGGGGAGTCGAGCCCGGCTTCTCCTGCAGCAGCTCCGTCGACCCAAACTGACTGCCATTCATCTGGTTCTTCTTGAGATCCAGATCGAGTACAGCTGCTTCCTGCAGCTTCCCATTCAACGCCTTCAACACATGGGTCTCATACTCACCACCAGCTGCAGCTCTGGTACTGATCTTCTTGAGCCCAGCTGCAGCTTCATCTGCTTTCCAGGTGGAATTCATTCCTTTCACGGTCTGTAACACCTGATGATAAGAAGCTGATTGCACGGATGACTGATCTTCCCTAGCGGAACCCACAATCATATGCTTACTGACCTCAGCAGCCATGGGACTTGAAGCTGCTTCGATTCCCCCTGCAGGCAGCAGCACCCAATGCTCAAGGGTCAGAGCTCTAGTGTAGTGCAGGTGTCAATGCAGCAGCTGGCGTCCAATGGTCGTGATGATTCTATGAAAACGACGACCGGCCGCATGTCTAGTCTTGTATGCAAGAAAAAAAGTTGCAAAGGAAAACCTCGAAGTGATGGATTGATTACTGCATAGCTGATCCAATGTGATACAACGTTCAAGTACCTGCACTAGTGATCTTCGACATAGAAGCTGGTGGTGATCCTCGACCCGGCTGTTGTGCACTAGCTGCTGCTGCTGCTTCTTCTTCCGCTAACCTTGCCAACTCCTCCACAGCGCCCAGCTCTCCACCACCACCACCACCACCCGGGAAGTCGAATTCCGGACAGTCGGAATCGCGATCCACAGACTGATCCGCCGCGACATCAAACCGAAAGTCGTATAAATCTTCTTGCTGATATTCATTCCCCATACTCGAACTGATCGCGCGAAGTCCCACAGCAAACAAAACCAAAAAAAAAAAAAAAAAAAAAAAAAAAAGGAGAAAAAAAAAAACAAACAAAGTAG
>Ga0209611_10015133_pt1 | contig 10126 bp, 3 predicted proteins | sample S1TSphgellanicum_3_FD_187693 | JGI IMG/M metagenome (GOLD analysis project Ga0209611, IMG submission 187693) | Host-associated microbial communities from peat moss isolated from Minnesota, USA - S1T2_Fc - Sphagnum magellanicum MG (SPAdes) (version 2) | ecosystem: Host-associated > Plants > Peat... | reverse complement strand
AAAAAATTAAAAAAAAAAAAAAAACATGACTTCATACCTTATTGATATCCTCATATATATATGGCAAGTTTGGATGGAAGACCAATTTTTTAAGGATATTTATCATCATTTGTTTCAAATGACTAAGGATATGGGACCAGAATAAATGAAAATAATAAATTATTTGCGGAATGTAAGTAGAATACCAAAGAGCTTTAAAACAGGGAATAATGAAATAGAAATATTTGGTTTTGATTTTATTTGATTTGAATTTTTTCTTATTTGTGCCAAAATTTCGCACAAATAAATAATAAAAAATGGCTACTACCCTCACAAAAGTGCCCAGTTCTCGAGTATATAAGTACAAATATGTTATGATGACCAGTCGTCGGCCAGTTATTGGGTTTTGACCTCAATTTTCCATCTCGGTTGTCAACCCGGTTATGAAAAACCTGACAGTTGGTTACTGATTGATTTGTTATATAACCGGTCGATAACATTATTTGGGGGGATTGGCTTGCGGGAGGGGGCAAACAATGAACGAGGAAGCTGCCCCATCACCAACTAATGCAAACCCATAGAAACCCCAAATTGTCCTAGAGTGGTGTCAATCTTCCTGGTGAACTTCCCACCCATGGCCTTGGGTGCACCACCACCCCATGGTTGGTACCATGGTGGTAAAAATCCCAAGATCCATTTAAATTATTTTTAAAATATTACAAAATACCCTATGGCTTAGACTTAATTAGGGTTTCTCTTGAGTTCAAATCTAACATTTTTTGGGCTTAATAATATATGGCCACTAAGAGGCTAAATTAGGGTGTTTCTTGAGTCCAAATCTAGCATTTTTTGGGGCTTAATATATATATGGCCGCTAAGAGGCTAAATTAGGGTCTCTCTGAGTTCAAATCTAACATTTTTTGGGCTTAATATATGTGGCCACTAAGAGGCTAAATTAGGGTTTCTCTGAGTTCAAATCTAACATTTTTTGGGCTTAATATACATAGCCACTAAGAGGCTAAATTAGGGTCTCTCTGAGTGTAAATCTAGCAATTTTTGGGGCTTGATACAGTCACTTAAGAGGCCTCAAGCAAAAAGGTCAAGGCACCAACGTGGGTGCTGGTTCACACCGGGCCGGCCCTTCCAATGCCATGAGGATCCACCAGCCATCACGACTTACTTGGCAAGTACCATATAGTGTCAGCATTTGGAGACATTTCTTTCTTCTTTTGCAATAAAGTTTCACAAGTTTGACAAGTTTGCATCATCCATTGATCACGTAAAGCACTGCCTGGATTTTTCCTTTGGACTTTCGGCTCCCTTACCTGCCTGAAGAAACCTGTTTTCAGCAAGGGGGATCTTCCGTGGTGGAAGGTACCAACCAGGCTCTACTGGGATTTCTGACCATTGTCCTATACAGAGTGGTTTCCTCCAGAAAAAGTACAAAACCCAATGTGGTCGTGCCTCTTTTCCAAGGAAAGCACAAATTTTGCCTCTTACTTACATCACACGTCTTCTTCTTTTTCAAAGAAGAGTCAAGGGATGCTCTAATAAATAGTGCCAAAAACCCTATGCTACCCCTAAAGGAATAGGTGACAAAAACCAAATGAGGGCCCATGACTCGGTGGGAAGGTCAATGATTTTATCATTTTTGACCTTAGTCTATTTTAGGAATTGTCAAATAGAGTCCAAGCAACAATGTTTGTTATCTATCTATGAAGGAAGGTTGTTTGTTTGTTTTAATTGTTTTGTTTGTACTAATGACGTCCACCAAACTCAGATGCTTCAGATCATGTTCTTAGTCTCTTTGGAAAGCTCTCGAGGAGGAGGGTGCATGGGCTGGTTACATGACGTTTGGAGTCCAAAAGTTCTTGAATATTGAATGATTTTTTCACTGAAAATCAAATTAATTCGTAGCTGAAAATTTTGGAGGAATTGGAATGTGCCAATTGGTGTTGTTGGAAAGATCTTGAATGAGCAGAATTCAATGGAATTTAATTGGTAAGATTTGGATTCAGATTGTGAGAGATGTTGATTTTTAAGTGATGTCTGCTGCTGAAAATTCAAATAAATTCCAAAAAACCAGGTTTTGGAAGGAAAAATCAGTTGAGGTCGTGGTAACACTTGGGCCAACAGCAAAGGCCACACTAGTTAGTTTAAAATCTAGTGGGTTCTTTTTCTTCTTTCTTTCAATTTTGTGATGTAGCCACACTAGCAATCATCCACAAGAGGAAATAGCCAGATTTGTCAGAGAGAAAAAAGTCAACAATCATGCTATTATTTGGCTACTTGCTGGAACCAGTGTTGTTTTGTATTTTTCAATTTTGTGATGTTGTCACATTGGCTATCATCCACAAAGAGATTTAATTACATTTGGCTATAGACTAGCTATGAAAGGAGAAATTTATTAAAATCCTTTTATATCCTGGCTACTTGCTTGAACAATTTGAAGGCACATGGTGATTTTTTAGATTTCTATTTTTATTTTTGACCTTTTCTAAAACGGAATGTTCAACTGAATATTATTTTTTGAGAAAAATTGCAAAATGACGAAAATTTGCCCCAAAAATAAACGCTAGCTGGAACCCATTGTCTAAATATGACAATTTTAGAATTAATTTTTTTCAAGTTTGTGGTCTCATGCACAAATGTTTCACAAAAATTCTTTGTATGAGTCACACTGGATTTTTTTATGTGACACCAAATATATTCTTTGGTTCTAGAGTGTAAACTAATTATTTGCAATTATTACATGCTAAAAGGAAAGACATTTAGTAATTATGTATTCATTCAATAACAAATTATGTTGTCATGATCTTAGGTTTAAATTTGTGATCAAAGCTAAAGCATGAGAGAGGAAATGGGTCAAGAAAGTGTTTGAAAAACTCAATCACATTCTCACAATTGTGGGAGAATTAGTCCTAGCCAATGTTGTGCAAGTATATCATTTATTCGGATATATCTATTGGATATGGATAAGGTATATTATTTATTTTATCTTATTTTTTCAAAATCGATATACCCTAATCAAATGTGTATTCAAGGGTATATAAATTTGAAAAAATATATTCATTTCACAACCTTAAATATATCTCAAAAATACCCATATTTGAAATCAAATATGTTTTCAAACCTAGGTAAATTTCTTCAAGGTAAGTCCCACCTAAACCTTAAACTTGTAACTTAAACCCTAAAATTGTCGCCCTTGTTATGTGTGATTGTTGTACAAGGTGTACAATATTGAGAAAGAGTATTTCTTGATGATTTTGGGGATGTTGAAATAGATTTTTTAGATCAAATTGAAAAGGAGTTTAAAGACCAATTAGATCATTATGTTAAATTTGTTGATATGAAAAACTTTTATTTCTAGATGTGCATTTATATTTAGTGAATCAAGAGGCATGTTGTCCAATTTGATCTCAATGGCCTCTCATTTTATGTATGTTTAGAAATAAAAATTGAATTATTTTTATGCAATTTTATCATTATAATTTGACATCACATCTGTGCATTGTCCCACTAAATTTAGACCTATGAAAGTTGTCTAAATAAATTTCAAATTGTGAAAAAAATCTGAATTTTTATTAAATAAAATAAATCTTTTACCATTTTATATTTTTTTTACCCTAACCAAGGGTATATGATAGGAGGTATCCGGACTTTATCGTAATGAGAAGACAAATCATAATATACCCTTACCCATTGGGTAAATAAATTGAAATTTTGTATATATCTTTATCTTAAAATACATCAAAAACAATATACCCACACAATAATAATCCTAACATTCCTTAGAAAATGTTTCTCACTTTGGAAATTGGAGTTCTCCAAACCCTTGAATCTTTAAGACAAAATTGTGGATGATAAATGTGGCCAAAATTGGGCCCATAATGCACCATTGGAAAGGCCTTGAAACATAAATATTGAAAGTGGGTTTACATTTCCCATTTGGAGTTGTGATACATGAGTTTTGAAGATTTCCAAGGTGTATTGTAAACAAAAGACTATCAATATTGCAATTTTCACTACAAGAAAAATTATACAATTTGAGGACATAATTGAAGAAAGTCTAATGGTCAAAATGTGGAACTAAAGGTTGTTCATAATTTAAGTTATCATTATGTCGAGAAATTGGTGTAGATAGAAATGATGCAATAATCTTTTGGAATACATTTGTAACATGCAATTGTTTGTCACAAAATGATTACTTTAACAAAAAGACTAAGAAGTACTTCTTTTAATTGAAATATGTTCATGAAACTTTGCACATCAATGTATATATGTACAAAGAGTAATCTTCCATTAAAAGTTTTTCCAATTTTTTTAATATTATGAAATTATATCTAAATTATATTAAACCTTTATCAATGTGTCATATTATAATAATGCTGATGATTATGATGTTTATAGGTTGTAAATTGTTCTTCCCTTAAATCGTCAGTTTTATTATCCACAAAATTGAAATATATTTTTTGAATTAGTAAAAAAATGATATATTATTGTCAAATAAGGTGTTTTAAATAAGTCTTATAATGTGATTATAATACATTTACTCAAAGAAAAAAATGAAACAATTTGATATTCATAATTGTATTAACTTATTTTATTTTTAAAGCCCAAATCAATGAAAAAAAATTTTAATCAAAATAAATGAATTTTAAGTTGTAATATTCATTTTAATAGTTTATGTATATCCAGTTTTGACTACTTTTGTGTACATTACAACATTGAAACGCCCTTTTAGCCAAAAGAAAGGTTAGATGTCAATCTAGTAGTTTGATTCCTATTCACAAAACCTAGGAAACAAAGGTCATATGGCTCCAAAATTAACATGTTATATGGCATTAAAGAATCATTTTCAAAGGTTACAACTTTACATTTGAAAGATGTTAAATCAAAACTTATATGCAACAATTATGAAAGTACAAAGTTGTGAGATTCATAATTTAACAAAATCAAAAACAAATTGAGACTCCCTCCTAGGAATCCTAGGAGTTTTTGTCATTTTAATGTAACCCTCACCACTAATCACATAGTATACTATGAAAAAGAAGGTGGTGGTTCTTCTCCAAGTTCAAATCATGGTGTGTCTTGTGAATTTGACTCATTGTGGTTTGTTTGTACACCATTTTGAGTTCAACTTGCACTGATCATTTTTTTTCTTTTTGAGAAAGGGGATCTCCCTTGAACTTCTATTTATAAATTCATTCTAGTCCCATCCCAAAGTTCCCACCTTCATTTTTTTCTTGGGAGCTAAGAATCTCACCTTAAGTTTAAGTTTTATTGCAAACTTGGAAATCGACATTTTTTTTTTACTCCTGACACTATTTGACAAACCTAAGAGTGCATCATTTATTATGACTTCAACCTATGAGTATAATAAGGAAAGGGAAAATGTCAATTTGAAAAACATAAAAAATTCACACACACAACCAAATTCAAACGAATTGTCAAACAATTGTGCAACTTTATTTCATAAAACTAGTATTCAAGAAAAATGTTAAATCATCTTCAATGTTGCCCAAGACAATGACCAAGCAAAGGTCCACCAACTCGAACCATTCAAAAAGCCTTTAGTTCAAAATTGCAAAGGACCAAAGGTTATTCCACAAATGGGGGTTACAATCAAAAGTTGGTTCCATAATGCTAAAGACAAGACAAAGATAGAAGGAAGATATTAAAGTTATCCAAAAAGTAGCTTAAACTAGGCATTGGAACTCATTAATTGTGCCCAATTAATGATGGAACACAGAACAAAAGTTTCCAAATGAAAAATAAAGGAGACAAAATTAGTTTTTTCACCAATTTCATCCCCAATTTGATAGTTTTATCTTACATGTGAAAGTTCAACATTCGTTCCAAACTTTTGTTCTTTTCAAAAAAATCTTGCTTGTGTGCTTAGTAAAGAAACATGTGCAACTATGGAAGTGAAGGAGAGAAAGGTTTTGTTTTTTTGCACAAACACAAAAACAAAATGTTATCTGATGAATGGCAAAGGTTTAACAAGGTAGGATGGAGACAATTGATTAGTTGGGTAGGATGGAAACATTTGATTAGTGGACATGATTAAGACCTTTGATCAATTTGATTTTTGAATTACTTTTAGAAGGAAAGGATTTAAAATGTAGTTTTGGAATTCAATGAAGGTGAGAGATTGTTTTTTTTACACACAAAATTAGACTTAGAAAGTTGCCAGATATAAAATAGAAACACAATATGAAGTTTAGAGTTATGTTGAACTATGAACCACAAATTTTTCATGTTTTTCATTTTTTATTTCTACACTTTACATTATAAATGTTTGATATGTTCAATTATGAATAAAGAAAACAATAGAAAATTTATTAAAAAATAATGAATATACTTTAGAACTATTGTGTTTTTTGAATGAATAATTAAACTTTAATGATAAATTGTGCTTGTCCAATATAATTCAGAATCTGGGAAGTAATGGAACATTAACTATAATAAGGAAAATGTGTGAATATATTTTATAGATGATTTTGAATTAATTGAAACAACATATTGTAGGTGTTGAAAGTAATATTGAAAGTACAATTTGTATTGTTTTTAAATAGGCATAGCAAAGGATGGCTTGTGCATGAGCATGAAACCTAAATTTGAAACTTTGAGCTTGGAATTAAAATTTTAATGTGATTTTAATCCACCTACATGGATGAATGATTTTATATAAATGAATGTCATTTTTTGCATGGATGAATTTTATTTGTGATTTGGATTAAATAAATAAAACATTGGATGAAATTCATCCATGATTGGAAGATAATTAAATTAAAAACTATTTATATCCATCATCATTTGTTGTCCAAATATTAATATCTCAAACTTGAATTTCATTTAATAATGATGGATAATGAAACTGTGATAATAGAGGAAAATATGATGGTGAGACCAAAATGATTCTTAAAATTTTGTTTAAGAAATCATTTTCATGAACAATGTTAAGTAATTCAAGAAACATTATCATGGAATGAGTGTCAACCCCCTCCCTTGCCCAATTATTGTTAACAACGTTATATAACTACTTCATGGAAAACTTGGGTGCCTTGAAAATAAAGAATTATTAAAAAAACTTCATTGTCATCTATGATAGTAGGTTGTTTGAAAAGTTAATTAAGGTGCCTAAAACCAAATTTTAGTTTATTTCAAAAACCTATTATTACTAATAACATTACATAGTTTTAAAATATCTAAAACATTCAAATCTAATTGTTGTTGGTTAGCATAGTAATGATAATATAGTTAAGACAATTCTAAAATAATGGTATTTTAAACCATAGCCATGAAATACATCTATAATGGAATTTATATTATATTATTCAACAAATGTTATATCATATATAATTAGATTGTGTTTCATGGAACTCTAGTTAATTAAAATTATGGAAAACAAATTATCCATAAAATTTTAATGATAAAATAAAAAATCCATCCAAAATTATAATGGAAGTTCTAGTATTAAAAACATGTACTAAATGCAATTTTTTTTTTCATCCATACATTAGATGAATGAAAAAAATCATTCAACCAGAATGAAAATGAATGACTATATTTATCCCCATGTTTGCTTCTAGGTTTACTAGTACAACATTCATTTTGCAATTAAATTCTTGAAATTTACCTACATATGTAAAGGGTAAATAAAATTTACTATCCCATATTCCAACTCTATGCTTTAGGTTGAAGCTTTAAGCTTATGTAATAACTTGCTTTGTTTTATGCGTAGTGAAAAAGGGCACAAATAGATACTTGAAAATGAACATCTAAGAAAGCTCAATGGGGGGTGCTTAGTGTATTCAACTGAGGGTGAAAGATTTTTAGAATCAAACCCAAGTTTGAACATGGCCAAAAATATGGAATTAAACAACATTGGTTTTAACTTTTCAAAATTCATTATAAATGATTGAGATGTTTTGGGAGCGTGAATTCCCAATTATGAAATGCAACTTGGGAGGTTTGGAAGTCTTTCGTGATCTTGATTCCCATGTACACCCATTTTGTGTGAATATATTTCTTTTCATTTGGTTCATCATGAGCCTTGAAGTTTACTGTTGGTTCACTTTGTTTGATATTGCCCCAACTTTCATCACTAACCAAATTTAGAATCATGTTATATGAAATAACATATATATAAAATAATTTAAATTTATTTTAATAAAACCTTAACCACAAACTCACATATTCCTTACTTAAAAACACATACTTAAATCAACTCAATATTTCATCATTAAATCATCAAATTTGTAATTCAAAGTGGGCTTAAACTTTATGGAACAAAACCTCTTAATTGCTAGTTTCAAATAGGTTTAAAGATGGTATTATCTTACTAAATTCAGCAAAACTAACACTAATGATAAAATCACATGGCATCAAGGAAAGCCCAATTTCTAGCCGTACATTTCAATGGACAAAAGCCACTATTAACATTGTTAATTCAAGGTACATTGCAATAGCCTTTATGTTGAACTTTGTGTTGAAATTGCAAGCTTCCATCTTTCAAAGATGAAGTGAATCAATAGGTGATTTGAAATTTGTTAAAGCTTTTCAAAAATAAGAAGGGGGAAAAAAATGATAATATGGGTTAGAATGAGGAATTAAAATACTAGAATCTATATATTTTGAAGTTGCAAGTTAAAATTAAATGAATGCAAAAAATTGATTTAAAAAAATCCATTTGAGCTATCATAAATGTTGTCTTTCACATTGAAAAAAATTATGTAAAATAATTTAGTGAAAAAATAGGTAAAGAAAATTGGCATCTAGTTCACATCACTTTACATTTCAAACCATGCTCTAATTCATGGGAAAAAATCTAGTTGCAATTTTTTAAAGCAAAGCAATTTTCCCAAAGGTAGTTCATTCAATGAGGAAAATAAGTAAAACGTGTTTGTAGCTTGGCTAAATGTTGCAAAAAACATGAACAACATTTTTTTAAATCACAAAAATTGCAAGCCATTGATTCCAAGTTCAAAAACTAAAGGTGTGTAGGGCTCAAGTCTATGATGCGAAGGAAATGAACCTCCATTTTCATCACAATTAAAATTACTAAATGTGAAAGGACAACTAAACATATTTAGTAAAAATACCCATAGAAAGGGAAAATTGAAAAGATAGGCCCATTCCTTGATAAAGTAGATGGACACAAGTTCACAACAAATGCTCTAAGAATTATTCAATTTCCTTGTTAAAAATAAAATAACCACCCAAATTAAAGATTTTTTTTGAAGAATGAAAACTTCAACATGAACTTGCACAACCACATTTTCAACACTATGATAGCCTATTTTACAATATTTCTTTCAAGCACTATGATAGCATATTGCTTGAAACTAAAAAAATGCATCATTTGAATTTTGTTCCCAAGGTTTTGGAACTAGGAGAAACGGTAAGCACAAGTAAAGGACACCTTTCATTGAATTAAAGAAACAAGGTCAATGTTGCTAATCATATCCTTAATCTAATGCTTAAACACAACATACATTGTACTTGTTGTAAGAGTCTTAGCAAAGAAGATGAAAATCAACTTTAAGGCTAGCATGAGATGGTTGGTTAAATGCTTAACCAAACCCACAATTGATATTGTTTTATAAATTTTTATTGAAATGGTGGACACTTTCACATTTGCAAGGGCATTTTGATGGGGTTCCTTTGTTATGGGTGGCAAAATTTGAAGCTTTGAGGGGGGTTATAGTTGGGTTTTTTTGAGTTACATAAATGAACCACAAGTGATCGTGGTGTAATTGTCTTCCCAATCATAGATTAAATGAATAAGATAAGTTTTAAAATTTAAGAAATTCCCTAAAAAGGAAGATTTCCTTTTTATTGTCTTCAATTGAAATGCCCAAAAAGATTTGCTTGTCCTTGGAGACAAAAACTCTTGCTACCTATGTCATAAATAAACAAATGATCAAATTTGTCCAATTGATCACCATAATATAATTTGGAAATTTTAGTGCAAATTCGGAATAAGACAAGGGTGTGTGTCACACTATGGCTTTGCCAAATTTAAAATTTTAAAAAATATCTTAAGGCAAAAGAAGAATTATGAAAATTCAAATATCTCACCACGCAAAAATATATAATCTTCAAAAAAATCCTCTAAAAGAAACCAACATCCTTCAAGATA
>Ga0209611_10015132_pt1 | contig 10128 bp, 7 predicted proteins | sample S1TSphgellanicum_3_FD_187693 | JGI IMG/M metagenome (GOLD analysis project Ga0209611, IMG submission 187693) | Host-associated microbial communities from peat moss isolated from Minnesota, USA - S1T2_Fc - Sphagnum magellanicum MG (SPAdes) (version 2) | ecosystem: Host-associated > Plants > Peat... | reverse complement strand
AAAGAAGTAAGCAGACCGTCGATGCAAGGACCATCCAAACTTCAAGGTCGGAGACAAGGTCTGGTTTCTCAGAAAGAACATTGCTACCACTCGCCCATGTGCCAAGTTGGATTACAAGCGCCTCGGACCTTTCAAAATCGCCAAATTGGTTGGTCTAGTGGCTTGCCAGTTAGAGCTTCCACCCCAGTTCAAAATCCACAATGTTTTCCATGTCTCCCTGCTTGAGCCCTATTATGAAAACCCGATCCCAGAACGTCATCAAGAACCCCCAGCTCCAATCGAAATTGAAGGCCAAGAGAAGTTTGAAGTTCAGGAGGTCTTGGACTCCAAGAAGATTCGTGGAAAGCTCTTGTACCTTGTCTTTTGGCGAGGTTATCTTCCTTCTGAAGCTACTTGGGAGCCTGCTGGAAACCTAGTTCATGCCCAAAACTTAGTTAATCGGTTTCACCAACGGTATCTTAACAAACCGGCTCCATCTGGAAGATGTCGCTTGCGGAAAGGATAATGTCATGGCCTAGGATATTTTGGGATACTTTGGGCAATGTCATGTCCTAGGATATTTTTGGATACTTTTGGTAATATCATGGCTTAGGATATTTTGGGATACTTGGGATACTTTTGGCAATGTCATGTCCTAGGATATTTTGGGATACTTTTGGCAATATCATGGCCTAGGATATTTTGGGACTAGTATGGTTCATGGTTATAAAAGGAGATAGTCTGGGGAACAACCCTTTAGTAGATCAACACCAATTGATGGATCAATAAAGCTTGTCTTGTCTTGTAATTCTCCACTTGTTTGTAGTCGATCCATAACACCAAATGAGCTTCGACTTTGGGAACTAGAGTCCCAATGGACTTCCAAATTTTCAGAGGGTGATTGCAAGGGTCAAAACTCATTGAATTAAAAAATTTCTTATATCATTGGAAAGCTCTTGGAACTTAAATGTGTAAAATGGGCTCACATGACCCATTTGAGTACTTAAAACACAAGTTATGGCCAAAAGAAGGATTGAGAATCAAATTGTCAATTTGACTCCTGACCACTAAAAGTCAAAAATCGCCTTAATTTCCTTGTGTGTAGGTGGCGTGCTACATATTGTTGGAAAGCTCTTAATGAGGGCTACAACTTTGTTTTAAACATCACCTCAATCGGAGGTTTAAACACAAAGTTATGGGCCTCCAAAGTTGTGAAAGTCCCAATTTCAAAAATTTCGGGACGAGAATTTGGGAGTCCCGACACAAAATGACATTTGGGTGCTGGCCCCATGGCCAGGCACAAATAATACTATAAGGGGGAAGGTGTTGGCTTCCCCCAAGTTCGAGCCATGGTGAGTCTTGTGAATCCATGTTTGCCTGTGGCTCGTCTGTGCACCAAAAATGTTCTAACTATGCATTAACCAACTCATTGTTTAGTTTGTGTAGGTTCATGTGAATAATTGAATCGCTTGTCACTATTCCTAGCCCCCATCTCGAAGCTCCAACATGCCCTTGTACCCCCAAAATGTTGCGAGCCAAGGAGCGTGCCCAACTCCTTATCTTTCCATTGTTTTCACATTTAGACTCATAGTTAAGTTTATGAAGGAGTTTGGGGGTGTGTTAATGCTAACTTCCATGTGGGACGAAAACAACTACATGCATTTTTTTCAAACACGTTCAACTCCTCCTGTCAACAAGTCAACATTATGTCCACCAAAGATGGCATTTGCACTTTAATTGATGTTGTCATTATTGACCCAACACGAACATAATTACTTCCTCGATTTTGCACCACCCAAGTGTTTACTACTTCCGATGTGGTTCAAGCCAAAGAATATAACTATTGCAACCAACACCCTATTGATCAATTCCTCCCCTTAGCAGTGGAGGTTTTTGTAAGTCTACATAAGTAGGTAGATGTGTTTTTACATAATTGTGCCAATGCCATTTGGAGTTTGAAAAGACTAGAAAGCCCTCCTCTTTTTGTTTTAGTTATTTTTTTTCAGGAAAAAATGTCAATCACATTGCAAAGGTTACAAACATCTTCCATCTTAAGTCGGGCAATAGCCACATGCCTAGCTACTTCTTGATTGCCACCCCTTTAAGACACATTTCCCACCTCCACGACCAACTTATTCCAAGCGATCAGTTTTTGATATGGAAAAATATGGCCGACCTACTACAAATGGTCAATTTTTGACATGCATAGGTTTTGACATCTAGTTTGAACTAACTTGACATCCTGTAAATTTTCCCTTTTCTTGTATTTTTTTTTTTTAATCCCTTTGTACATTTTCATAATTTGTAATGTGTTTATCAATAAAATTTTATAAGGTTGCATCATGAAATAAGTCCATGAGGTTTGGGGGACATTCAATTTTGTTTTTGAAAATAGTGTTGGGGGACAATGAGGGGCATGGAGGTGTAAGAAAACATTATCTTAAAATCAATAATGAATGTAAGGGGATGATGGGAGGTGATGGGAAGGACAACAAGGGGTACTTATAACAATTGTGGGCTATTAATTAAAATGGAAAAAAAAAAAAATTGGAGGAAGCAATAGGGCACAACAGGAAGGACAATGAAGAATCATAGGTGGTGTTAAAAGATGATAAGGGACATTGGGGGACAAAGAGGGAGGGGGATGACAATAAGGGCAATAACATATATTAAAAGACATTGGGGGTGTTGGAGGACAATGGGGTGCATAGTTGTGATGGAATTTTTTGGGTGATGGGGAGAATTGGGGATTTTAGGAAAGAAAATAAGGAATAGCAACCTAACTAATAGGGAAGGATGGTGAATGGTAGGAAAAATGATGCAAAGCCTCAAGAGGGATGATAAGGTAGCTATAAAGTATGTTGGGCACATTGAAAAGGAAAATGGGCACATTGGAACAAGGCAAATTCAAGCCTCCACCTAAATGAAATAATAAATTGGGGTTTTAAGAGGAGTAAAAATTATTATTTGTTGGGATGCTAAAAAGGACATTTAGGATGTCCCAAGGTGTTTAGAAGGACATAATCCAAAAGGATGTTAAAGACCTTTTGAAATGTTGTTAAAAACATTGTCATAAGGTTTCAAGATGTTTTCAAAAGCAACCATGACAAAAGTTGCTTAATGGAAAGCCTTTGTTCACCAAAGATTCATGCAATAACATGAGTTTACAAATTCATCCTTCAACATTTTCAATATCCATCAACAACTTCCAAGTTTTAAGTTCATTTATATTAAGTGGAAACTATAAATATGTTATAGTTCACATGATGTAATAGCTACACATGTTCCCAACTTTTTGTGAAAATTCAATGCAAGAGAAAAGATGATCTTTACAAGAACCTCATTAATCTATTGAAAAAAATTATATAATTGTGTACCTTGCAACTTCTTATTCAATAACTAATGAACTTATATTCAATGAAAAAATCTCTATATATATGTTTTTGGAAAACAATTAGATTTGCAATGCAAGAACATGTCCCTACATGATTAACTAACTTTCAATGGCAAGTTTTTTACATGATTTTTGTAACCTAGATTGTAAAGGCCATATATTCCACAATTTTAAATGCAAATTAAGTGAGGGCTATTGGATATCAATACATAAAACACAAGAAGACATGTGTATTAAAGACTACCTATTGTTAGGTAGAACTATTCTCCAAAAACATAAAATAAAAACTTTGAAAAAAAATGGTTAAGAAAATAGTTGATATGGTGGAAATGTAGTTATCATCCTACCCATCTTTTTGACTTTGTTGCAAGATATACTAAAAGCTGCATATTGCCTTTATCATTATGAGTTTCTATCCATTTTTGTTGTTTCCTTACATGGTTGAAACTATTATCTAGTGACCATGTCCAAAAAACTATTATTATTGTCCTTACAATTATCATCCAATAACATTTTGGGAAGAAAAACATTTAATAAAATATAGTCACAATCTTTTACATCAAAAAAAAATTTCACAAATAAGTTTAGGGAAAAAAAGAAAAAAAGAGCCACAACCCTCCATTGATCACCTTAGATGATACAAAAATATCATTTTTCTCCCCTTTATTTACCTTTAACTCCAAAAAATAAAAAATAATAATGAACATTTCATAATGGGAATGACAATGAAAATCCAACAGGGTTCGCCTTGCCTCATAAATCACAAAACATTTCATCCCTTTCTAAATTTTTTCATCTTATCCAAATTTTCAAGATTCAACAATGCCACAAGAAGAAATTTTGTCATTTGCAACCAAGAAATTTATGATTACAAGTCTTAAATGACTATATGTATGACTTTAGCCATAAACTATTATTTGGAATCTTATATGTGAAAAGTCATAGTCATATATAAATGCAACATGTGACTAGTAGATGATGAGGTGGTAATAAGATTGGGGATGTTAATTTTCATCACTTTTATTTCATTTATATGGCATCCATGATTGATGACAAAGTGATGTGGATGTCCAATCGTCATTACAATGATTAAAAAATGAGTACAAATCATTTGATATGAACATACACAACCCTACCCTTGTCCCCCACCTACCTATTTACTACCCACCAACCTACCTACTTACCTACTTACTCCCCACTTACCTACCAACCCACCCACCTATTTACTTATCTACCTACCCACTCACCCACCCACCTATTTATCTAATTACCTACTACCCACTCACCCACCCACCTATTTATTTACTTACTTACTACCCACTTACTTCCCTACCTACTTACCTACCTACCCACGCATTCACCTACCTACTTATCTACCTACCTACCTACCTACCTACCTACTTACCTAGCCACCCCCCCACCCGCCCACTTGCCTACTTGCCCACATACGACCCACTTATTTACCTACCTACCTAGCCACCCACCCACCCATCCACTTATTATCCTACTCATTCACCCACCTACCTATTTTGTCAACTGATTTATTAACTTACTTATCTACCTTTTATTTCTTATTTTTTATAACCTACCCACTTCCTATCTATCATCCTACCACTTGTTACCTACCTCATAGTCTTATAATGATATGAAATAAACATGTGAAATAAAAAACTTGACCAAAATTGGACACCTTTTGATGTTGTAATCCATTTGTAAAGACTTGGTTTATCATTATGAAGGTGAAGGGTTCAATTTTTAATGCTTCCAACCTATGTGCATTCTTAAAAGGCTAGGGTAAATAGGTTAAACTAAATAGTTACATAGGTAGGTTACATAAGTTATGTAAGTCAGGTTAAGTAGTTTAAGCTACTATCTACCTACTTACCTAATAAAAATATATATTTAATAATAATCCATTTTTTTAAAAATCTAGGCATAAACTTGAATAATCAAATGGTTTAGTGTTTGCTAATCATATGTTAGTCATTCATTATATGACACCTCAACATTATATATGGCTTGTCATCTATGACTTGTTAATGATTATAGGATGAAAAATGCCATATCAAACATTAAATGATTTTTTATTTTTTGTTATTCGTTCTTTACAACCAAAGGCCATGGTGTAAGCATAATCCAACAAGCCAAAAAGGGTGTCGAACCACAAAGAAAATAGTCAAAATTGGATAAATATTTATGCTTTGCCATTTAAAACCATGGCAATCATGGCAAGTTATTGTTTTTTCATTCATATGAATGTCAAAGAATTCAAACCAAAAATCTATTTGATGAAATTTTAAATTTAAGTTTTGATTTAGGACATTTAAAAGTGAACAACAACACGTTGGATAGGAATCAATTTTACAAAGGACTATCAAAAGGACATATAATAAAACACATTTGATGTGAAAAAATATTAAGAGAATAAACCACATTAAAAAAACACTCATACCTTTAAGATATGTGGAATTGAAAAACTTTAAAAATTCAAAGAACTTTCCAAAATTGATCCAATATTTTAGAACTTCAAAAGTCCTTTACCACACATAAATGGGGTAAAATGTACATGGTGTGTTAAGAAAAGTTGTAATTTATTATATAAAAAAACATTAAAATGTAAAAAAAATTGGTTTTGATTTGAAATTATTATCATTTTTAAGAACAAAACAATAAATTTACAAGGAATTAAGACACTTTCAAAAATTCATATTTATTCAAAAACGATGAAAAAGAAAATGTCATGCTCTTGGAAAACCATAAACATTTATTATAACAAGTTGCAAAAAAAATTGTTCCAAAATTCATTCATATGAAAAAGTGTTTTTTAGGGAAAAAGGACATGCAATCATTTTTTATAATAATCTTGTTAGCTCATTGTACCTTGTTTGCACCCTTTAGTCATATAAAGTTTGGTATGATTACAATATTAGTCATATATGGAATCATAGATTTAAGAATTTCTTTTAATGTGCTTAGTTAGTGACAAACTAGTTGGTCGCTGCCTTATTTTAAAATGCTAACTAATCCTAGTGGCTTCATCCCCTAATAAATAAGAAATGATAAATGTTAACCTACCATTAATAATTAGAAAAAATATTAAGTTACCCATTGGGCTAAATAGACTCAAAGATTGTTTCATAAACATATATATATATATTTGGAATTCCATTTCAAAATTAACTTTTGATTCTCCAACCACAGAGGTAATTTTGTGACAATAATTAGCATCAATGTACACATATTCAAGCAAGTTGTGAACATGGATATAAGGGTGGAATACAAATCATCAAAATACACTTGAACTTTGCCATCTTTACAATCATAGAACAAATATACAAAATCAAACTTAGAATATTAGATATAACTATTCAACATCATGAATGTAATGATTGTGCTTTATTATACTTATCCAAAATTGATAATTTCAATCTTCATGTACTTCAAGAAAAATATCACATCTTGTCAATTGACATGTAATATATTCCTGGAATAATAGAGAAAAAATTGGTCAAAGGATCAAAATTGTTAATTACTCATTAAATATGGGTTTCCCATTAAGTAATGTGTTGGTTGTGAAACCCCAACCCCTTCCTCCTCCCCTTGTATATCAAAAGCTCCAACAAACCAATACATGTAAAAAAAAATCCATTTCTTTTATTATATGTTATTTGAAATTAAAGTTATTATGTGTGAATTGTTGTTGCATGATGCATGGGTTTGTAGTTTTGATTACAATGATGGGAGCTTTTGCACCAATATAATTATTTTGTCTTTAATATCCTTAGCATCATGATGTTATGAAGACACATGTTCAAGTTCAACATTTATAGGTAGCACACGACTTTAATTTCCATCACCTTCTTACACCATGATCATCAATTGTAGCTTACAACATTTTCATTATCATGATTAATTTTATCATTTTTATTACAAACCCCACAACTTGGGTTGGTTTTTACCCTAAATCCCAAATCCTTTCTAATGTATCTCAAAATACCCAAAAACCAAATAGTCATAACAACCACAATAAATAGGCCATCCATGATCTAAATGTTATTCATCTCTCAATCTCCCATCAATCCCGAGATATCTCACCAACCCAACCTCTCTAACATCATGGAAGGAATTTTTTGTGTCATCACCCCCATCTTTTTGTCCATCTTTATTTCAAAGTACATTGTTTCACTCTAGCAACTACGACAGACTAGAAGTCTTTAATAACTACAAAGCTAAGCAATTCATAATTCACTAAAACATTTAGATAGACTTCTTCCCTTGTTGTTTGATTTCAATCATCACACATTAGTCCATTTATCTTGAAACTCCACAACACTCCAACACTTAGCTCAATCCACAATCATTTCAAGAGCATGCCATAAATCAGAAACAAACAAGTGCCATGATCTAAAACCTCACCCCAATCTCTACCAAACCAAGTCCAAAACAACAATAACAACTACCACACATTCCTTCCATCTCTTCACTCTTGGAATTCCCAAATTTAGCAACAAAATGAAAGGAAAATTTGTTAAAAACTCCTCAATGCACATGCCCCAAAGGTTTCTAGAAGCCTTTCCACCATTGTCATTAGCCAATGCTGAAAGTTTCTCCATATTACAGTCTCCAAACATCTCCAAAGCTTATTTGCCATCATCCACAGACCTCATTAAAAGTTGACATAACCCTAATTTCTTCTCACCAAACATCCACTACTGAACAAACAAAAATGGCCCTGTTTGAGGTCTACACAAGAACCTGCTGCCATCTAGAAATCACCATACTAGATCAACACTGATTCCATTGGAGTGACGGTTTTCTGCAGTGATGGTTTGATTTTGTGAAAAAGTGAAGTATCAATTGGTATTGTAATACCAGGAACCTTCTGATATTTAGAAAACACCATGCCAGACCAACAACACTGGTTGCTATCAGTCATCCCTAGTTCCAGGTTTCCATCATGCAATTCCAATTTCAGCTAGTTTGTAAATTTCAGTTTTGACTTTTCTTTTTTCTTTTGGTGGAACCATTGATGAGGTTTCCAGCCCAATTCTTCAAATTGTTAAACATCCTGTTCTCATTTCGTCAAATGAAACCCAAGTAACATGTGGTTTGCAAATGAAGTTTTGTTCCACATACTCACACACAGCCCCCAAATTGTAGACTCATGAACTCCTAAACATCGACCCATTGTCTGTTTTTCAAAAGAAAACCCAAGTGACAAGTGGTTTCGAAATGAAGTTCGGTTCAGTTCCACACACTCACACACAGCCCCCACACACAGTTCCACGCACAGTGCAGACTGGGTAATTAAGTAGCGATGTTATATACACCGATTCAAGGTGATCACTTGACTAAAAGGTACAATCTGCTTGCGACCATTTCAAAAAAAGTAATACTTCCCTTGCCCAGAAAACCAGGTTGCAATTCAGTTGCAGGTTCTAGCAGGGCGCTAGATCTAGAGTCTACTACATCTCTAAGTCACATTGCAAAACAATTGATCAGGGACTCTAGGCCTACTAGGGCTGGAACCGGCTCATAAACCATTTGATCAGGGTTTGGCAGGGCTTCATCACTTTGATCACTAGCCAACATTTGTAGATTCACAAATGTCTACAGTATCTTCTGCCACAATTTACCACTAAATTTCAGTGTCAGCTGCCATTAACGTCATGACAAGCTCTGCTACACATGGAGGCGACAGGCGCGTAGTATTGGAAGGAAGTAGGCCTTAAAAGGCTAGTAGCCACCTGTTGAGCAGAGCTCCACCAATGTAGCAGTATGATGGGCTTCAAGAACCATGCCCTAGTGTGGTGTACTTAATAACAATTTAGTGTGATTTCCAACCAGTTAAATAATAGCTACACTGACAGTCCCAAAAATTTCAATGTGACTGGTGTATCGCACAACAGATGCACTCAGAATTTGGGTCATTCCCAACGTGTATACTTGGTGTTCTAGCCCTCCATTTTTCTCAGCTATCTATATGTTAGAAGAAAAGTGCACAAGTATTGTGCTAGAACCTTGTCTGTAAATAGCAATTACACTTTGAACTGTTAATTCACGCACTAAAACAAGGCGTGTGTCACACTGTGCCTTGCCATTTACATTAAAAAGTGTGTTAAGGTAAAAAGAAGAATCATAGAAATTCAAATATTTCACCATGAAAAAAAAAATCTTCAAAAACATCCTATAAAGAAACCTAAATTCTTCAAGATGTCATAACTCTGTAATTAATCTCAAGTTTCAACACAAGCCAAAATATCATCTTTCAAAAATCTTCATATAAAAATAGACCTAATATTATTACCTAGGGGCCAAAATCCCTTAAGCTATTATACTCTATAATGAATCTAAACACGATATTCTTGCCTAGGCCAACAAATTTAGATCATTAAATCTAACAATCCCATTAGCCTTAAAAAAAAACATCTTCAAACCTATGCACAACACTACTTTGCTGAACACTGAAAATAATGGCCCTTTCCACCATTTTCATCAGTCTTCTAAAATTCTCACATACCTACCAAAACATATTACACATTTAATTGTTAGTTCACTCAAGCTAACTGTGGAACAAATTTAGACCACCAAAATCTAGCAATTTCATTGAACATAACATTTATTCTCCACACCCACACAAAAGCCTATTCAACGGCTGGAGTGAATTAGCACCCACCAATGCACCAGTTGCGGATGAGCCCGTTGAGGCCGTTTTCTGGATGGACGAAAATCCCATCCTCCCTGCCCGATTTTTT
>Ga0209611_10015128_pt1 | contig 10129 bp, 9 predicted proteins | sample S1TSphgellanicum_3_FD_187693 | JGI IMG/M metagenome (GOLD analysis project Ga0209611, IMG submission 187693) | Host-associated microbial communities from peat moss isolated from Minnesota, USA - S1T2_Fc - Sphagnum magellanicum MG (SPAdes) (version 2) | ecosystem: Host-associated > Plants > Peat... | reverse complement strand
GACTGTTCTCTTCCTATCAGAGCAGCTTCAACCAAAGAGCTGGAGCAAATGGTGGATACCAGGATCAATACATCACACCTGATGTTGGAGATGTACCTCTATACAAGCCGACACAATGGGGAAAACAGCAGCAGCATCAGCAACAGCAGCAGCATCATCAGCAGGGACTTAGGCGTGGGCACACCATGCCCACCCATCATGACAAAGGTCAGCAACAGATAGGGTACTGGGAAGCGTTAGAAGCCGAAGAGCATGCACATCCGGTTATGCGGCACGAAACTCATCATCATGCCATGTCCTTACCAAGAACAGCAAGATACCAATCCTCTGACAATCGAATCCCTGAGATGTACAAGAGAGCACCACCACACAAGTTTGCTGAATCTCCTCGATCCCCTAATTTTGAAGCTGCTCCAGCTCCTCGACGATCTCCTGGACCTCGCTACTATGAAGGTCCAGGACATCGAGCAGCTGCTGCTGCAGGCTCTGTTGCATGGGAGAATCAGTCTGCCATGGATTCCAACAATCCAGACAGATTCAACACTGTACAGTATGGAATGCCGCAAAATCATAGAGGGAAAACTTCAACCCAGTGGAAAAAATCTAAAGATCCAGAAGTTGTTTGTTGCACTATCCTGTGATGCCAACGAATACTAAATTCTTCTCCAGTGATGGTTTCCTCCTTGGCACACAGGTAGATAGTAAAATACTCCAATGCAGCTTATTGTACCTTCACCATGAACAAAGATGATATTTTCAGAATGCAGGTGATCCTTGATAAGATCCAGGATTTGCTGCTTCTCCAGCAAATTCCTGAGATTTTGTCTTTTTCTCCCCTTGTTCAAAAATGTTTGTGCAAGGTGGATGTGACAGGCTGCTTTGAGTTCAGAAGTCATGATCATAAAGGAGGAGATCTGCAAGGGATCACATGTTTCATCTCAAGGAGAAACCAAAGAGAGCAAGAACAATAATTGCAGCCAGCTTGCCAGCAGCCATCATGTAAAATGTCTTACTGTCACCCATACATTCCATAATCCACAGCTTTGTGAGGAAGGGGAAGATAGTAGTAGTAGAATCTTTTATGCAATGTTGCTGTAGGAGAGATTGTCTCTTGAAACATCCTTTGTGACAGAATTCAAGCCTCAGATTCAACTCCCCTTCGTCTGAATAAATCTGGTGTAGTGATTTGCAAATGATGTCCTCGTTTTCCTCCCTCAGCCCAGCTGCTGAACTCCAGAGTTGATCACTGGGTCACTGCACAACAACAGCTCTAACAATGCAAAATCTCTGAACATTGAAGTGAAAAACTGCATCCTTGGAAGCACAATCACTGACTTCTCTCCAGCACAGATCCTAGACATTTCAGCTTCTGCTGCAATCTACACATTTATCAGAAGGTTTGGTTCCCTGCTAGAATCTATGATATGGGTCCTCCACATTCTCAGATAAACCTTGTCCACAAAACACATACATGAAGCTAAAGAAACAATGCTTCTAAATATGCACAAATAATGTGATAGTACAGACCTGAACTCTGTTAGCTTGCTTGAATGCACTTGAAGAATGCATTGCTTGGGAATTCCACCCAATGTCTTGTATGATGCAAAGCTGTGATCAGCATTTTCAGTTACATGTACAATTTTTGGTGGCATTTGTGAAGAGTGCATGCAAGATTCAACCGTAAGATGGCAAACTTAGACTTCTTCTCCTTTTGATACCAAATAAATTCATGAATGTATGATTCATCCTCATGCCCAAAGTCCAAGGATCTCACAGTCATATCCACAAAAACCAGAAAGTTGATAGTTTCTTTCTCAGGATGACAATGGTCAGAAAACTTTGCTACTGTAACCCCAACAATGTAGCAACCCACTCGCCCACCAACCCCAAAGAAGCCCGCAGCAACCCACCAAGCTGAGGAAACAACCCTGCAACCACCATTCACGAGACCTCAAGGTCATTCTTGCACATTTTTTCAGATTTACATTTGTATGTTTGCATTCTACGCATTGAGAGAGGTGTGAGGAAATCTGAACAACTGTGCCTCTGGGGAGAGAGAGGAGAGAGAGAGAAAGATTATTTAGACAGGTTTAAGAGAAGAACCCAAAACCCTAAACCCTTCCTGCCATCGACTATAGCTCCCGCCTTCCTTGGGTTCTTTCGCAACATTCTCCCAAAACGCATTTAGCAGCTTCTACGGATTTGCCTAATCTACAAAACTTTAGGTTTGTGGAAAATACACACACACACTCACATTTGTGTGTGTGTGTGTGTGTGTCTCTCTCTCTCTCTGTGTGTGTGTGTCTGGAGTTCCTTGTTCTGAAGGTCTGTCTCTCCAGAGAATGGAAGTACTGGTTCCGAATGCCGCCATTTCATGGTGGAAGCAAAAGCCATAGAGAGGAAAAGCTCAGCTGCAGCTTCCTTCTTCACACAGTAGTGACACGCAATGGCTTTGGGAAGGCGAGCAATTCATCAATTGGACGGCTGTCTTCTGATGATGATGTCCGAATCATCAAGAGCAGTCTAGGATCAAGCCTCGTTGCTGCTTGCTCAACAAAACAAACTCGGAAACAAATCTCACCAGATCTCGTCAAGGTTTAGAAATTGCAAAAACAGCAGCAGCAGCAGCAGCGCTCGCTGGTATGTATTTCTGGTACCTATCCACAACCCTTTTTCTTTCACAGACTGCTTGAAGCTGCTGTAGTAGGTATAGCTACTGCTGCAGGAATTCGCTCATTTCTCAGTTCCTGTGCTTGCTTGCTTGCTTCCCCTGGAAGGGAATCAAGCAAACCCTAAACCCATAAAGAAATTCCTGGACACCGCCACTCATGTTGCAACCATCTTAATTCTGTTGACTTCTTCATCATCATCATCAGATTTTCACCATTGTGCTGCAGCAATTGAAATCCACTTGTGTCTGGGGTTTGTGAGGTTTTTGCTTGCGCATCATGGCTGTTACAACTCCTCATTCCATAAACCCTCTCTGTTTTCTGCATTCCATATGTGCTCGGCATCCATAAAAAACTTCTGGACACCACCCAGCCATTTGCAACCATCTGAATTCTGTTGGATTTTTTTTCTTCATCACCAGATTTTCTCCATTGTGCTGCAGCAATTGAAATTCACTCGCATCTGGGGTTTTGTGAGGTTTTTGCTTGTGCATCATGGCTGTTACCACTCGTCATTCCATCAACCCTCTCTGTTTTCTGCATTCCATATGCGCTCATCGTCCATTTGCTTGTTCACAACTCTCCAACAACAAGCGGCACAAGGCAAATGGGTTGCTTATTGGACTCTTGCAAAAAACTGGAAGCTGTGGTGGTAGGATGAGATTCATCTTGCATCATCATCTGCAAACAAGAGTGGTGTCAGACCTCTGCAATGCTGCCCTGCAACAAGCAAGCTCCACATCACCATCTGCAGACTCTTCCCTGGCTAAAGTCTCCACCAGCAGCCAACGAAAATCAGTCTTCCTAGGGTAAAGTACTCTTTCATGACTATCATTTTTTTTCGATCTTTTCTTTCCCTTCTTTGTTTGCACATCAATCAATCTTTCAGGCAACAGATCCATGATCCCCAATTGACAATTTCTGCAAGAATAAAGAGAGAGAGAAATCCATTAGTATCTGTATGCAATGGATTTCAACATTGAGAGAGAGAGAGAGAATGACCATCTGCAAAATGCTGTTGTTTCTGAATTCATATATTGAATTCAGTGATGCTTGAACATTGTGCATTGTTTCTGAATTCAGTGATGCTCACAAGCATGCATACATTCATGCATTTGCTTGAACATTTCACATTTTGGGATATTTGTCTTGTGGTTTCTGCTTACCAGTTTTTTTGCTTTTGGTGGGTTTTGTATGCTTCTTTTTCTACCAACCAGGCCTGTGGAATACAATCGGCTACTACCATGTACACAACATATTTTACCTGCACGAATTGAGCACATGCTTGTTGAACAGGAGGGCAATATTGTTGATATTGTGTCCACTGCTCTTGCACTCCCACCTGCGTAAGTCATCATCTCCCCCCATAAACATCCATCCTCTTCAGTTGTGACACAATGAGAGCAAACCACACCAAAAACATTTGCAAGAGAATTTTGCAGAAAGTTTCACTTGTGACTATAATTCAGACAGAGAAAGAGAGGGGGGTATATAATAGCACAAAAGGTAGATTTTTTTTCCTTTCCTCAGCATAGGTGCAGCAGCATGGTGAGCTCAGGATTCACATAGTTATAAATGGAAAACTTAGAAGCTCCTGCATCTATAAATCTTTGGATCTGTCTACTGCCAAAACCATGATTGATATGCAAAGAGGATCAGCAATTTCTGGAAAACCCATGATCTATATGTGGCAAAGATAACAATTATTTTTTATTGTGACAGTTATGTGGCAGATCTCATACATTTTGGAGCAATGCATTATGCTCTGGAGTGTCCTACTCCCCTACCCACAGCTTCTTCTGAGCAGCTGGAGCTTTACAATAGGGTCACCCGTTTGCGTTCCCTTCAGAAGAAACAGCGGGCTTCCTTGAAAGGGAAGACCATGAAGGAGGCACAAAAGGTGTTCAGAGTTACAAGTGAAGATTTTCATGTTGAAACTGGTACTTATTTGCGGGTGCATGTCCATCCCAAGCGTGCTCCAAGGTCCTTCAATCCATCTTTCCCTTAATCACCATATTTTTCCATGATCGCCATGACCCTATTCAACCAATTTTTGTTAAAAGTGTTACTTCCTTGACAGCAATGCAATAAATAGTAATAGTTGTTTGCACACTCTTCTCAACACAATTCTTCCCTATTTCAATGCTTTTATATCAAAAATTTCTGCTGCACTTGTGCGATTTTGGCTGTTCGTTTGCACAATCTCCTTCAACAAGCTACTTTTGATTTGTGTTGTTGTTATGGGTGCAGAGTATATGAGATCGACTGGTTGTCAAGGATCATAGCTGAGACAGACTCTTATGTGGTCCTTGACAAACCTGCAGGTGTCTCTGTATGTTTCTGAGCCCTGGTTACACAGTGGGATGTTGCAATTCTTGGGCTTTTGTGTAGTCCTCTGCAATGTGTGCAATATCCACCGTAGTTTCACAGTAGTATAGAAAAATGCATGAAATTCTAGTGTGGAGTGGAGAGCACAGTGCAAGGGAATGCCCTAACGGATGTTATGTCACATGTGCCAATGTCAGGTGGGTGGTACAGTTGACAATCTGGAAGAGATGTGTGCAACATTTGTGGGGCGGGCATTAGGGCTCAAAGATCCACTAATTGTCACTCATCAGATTGATACATGCACTGAAGGATGGTATGTCCTCATCTTTCATGATCAGTATCACCATGTCTTCTACAAATACTAATATTGTTTTGGTTACTACATCCTGGCAAGCCAAAGATTATGGTCTCAAGTGGTTCCCAGTCTGACATGGTTGGCTGTTGGTTTATTGTTTTGCAGTGTAGTGTTTGCAAAGACAAAGCAATTCTCTTCACATTTCCACATGTTGCTCAGGGTCAGTTGTTTCTTTTCACATAATCTCCTGTTTTAGAGGCAGTCATTCACCAAAGCTTGTTGCAAATATTTTCCTGTTACCTGAGTTTTGTATCAACTTTGGAATTACAGAAATTTTGTGATTTCAGTAACACTTGTGGTGGTGGTGTATTCCATCAAAATCAGGAGAGAAAAGTGAAAAAGGAATACTGTGCATTGGCAGCTGCACCAGTAGCTGTAGGACGTCATGTGCACTTCATGCAACCAGCTCGTTATGCGCCACGGATTCTAAGCCAATGTATGTGAAAACCATTAAATCCCTGCACAAAAGAATTCGACCCTTTCTTGATTTATGTGGGGAACTGGAACCAGAACCAAGATTTTTGAAAAAAAGAGTTCTTGAAAGAAAATGACTAGGACTGGGGGCTAACTGGAGGTTAGCCAGCAGTTTATAACCACTGGTTCCAGTCTGGATTATCTGGAACCAGATCTGATTTTCAGAACTGGAACCGGAATTTTTTTGGGGCAAGAACCAGACCCAGAACCAGATTCTCTTATGTGAGGAACCAGAACTAGAGCTGGAACTGTTCTATTTCATTTTTTAGAACCAGAACCAGAGGGGTCTTCATAAAAGCAAAGAACCACCCAACATTGGTTTTCACCCAGTGCATTGAATCACATAAGATTAAGTAGAGCAGTAAATTGATCTAGCATGCACACTGATCAAGCCTCTATTGCTAATTCTGAGTCACTTGTTGAGGAGATTTCCATCCTGTAGTCTAGAATGACATTTCCATAGAAGTTGGAAAGGTGATCAGCATTGATGCGTTTTTCAGTGCGCATGCAGTGCCAAATGCAGGCTGGTTCCATTGTGAGTTAGAGGTACAGAATTGCAAGCAAGTACCTTGGCCCAGTCCTGCCATACAGGAACAATTCCTTATTGGAGACTGTGGCTGGGTCTCCTGCAGTAACGCATATGAGTGCCCTGTCCGCCTGTTAACAGGTCGCACACATCAGGTAATGAAGCATGTCTCCATGTCTTCACAATTCTGTTATACTACTACCTTTTTAAGTACATGATGATCATAGAATTCTCAAGAAATGGCAGGGGTATCACCAGTAGTAGTTTCAGAACAAAAGAAGGATGTTAGAAGGACTTTGAACTCAGGGGATTTTCAGACTTTTTGTCATACACAATTTGTATGTTTTGAATCAGGACTTTTTTTATCTTTTTGGTGTAGAGCTAAGGGTGATGCCAATACTCTACTTAAAAACCATTAAAAAAATTCTATTATATAATAGAATGTTGTATAGGTGCTAGACTTGATTGAACAAGTGAGGATGGTTATACCTTCCAAGTGGTTTCATAACTTAACTGAGATGAGAATCACATATGTTTCATTCCTGCAGATTCGGGCACAGTTTGCAGCATTGGGGGCACCTCTGGTTGGAGACTCAGTGTACATGCCAGCTGCAGCTGCACGACTCAGATCTCCAAACTTGGATCCTTTCCTAGATAGACTAAGAGCTGCAAATGAAGATGATCTGGAGCTAGGTGAAGAAATATGGAAGGCACAGCATGGGCCAGAACCTGAACGTGCGGTTGGATTGCAGGCATCAGTTTTATCATGGGAGGGAGAGCCTTGCATATTCAGAGCTGGTCCTCCATGGTGGCGTCAGATTTGATTTCTCACACTAGCTAGTGTGGGGAACTCCTGTAGAGAAAAACATAGACAATATCAAGCAGATGATGGAGACAACGAAAAAGGATGCACTGTTGTGGAGGCATTTCTTTCCTAAATCCAAAGGTCATGTTTCCCTTTAAAGTATCAGGTACAGAAGAGGTTCTTTTGGGTTTTTTTTCCCCCTGTTTATTTCCTACTGGAGGTTTTCACAATTTCATTGGAAAGCAAAAAGCACAAAACAATGGAAATTGTTGGTCAATTCCTGATTCTGATGCTAAACCTGATGAGTAGAAAGTATTTTGTTCAAACCTCATGTGGTAGGAAATCTCATCAGCAGCAACAGGGTCTTCAAACATCCACCAAGAAGCCTGAAGATCTCTTACCGGTGACCGGGTCTTCAAACATCCACCAAGAAGCCTGAAGATCTCGTACCAGTTACAGGGTCTTCTCAAACATGCACCAAGAAGCCTGAAGATCTCTCATCTTCTCATCAGCTGAGCATAAAGAAAAAGTGTGAGCAAGCACATAAACTGACTCAATCAATCAAACGATCACTTCTGACAACAGCAAAGAGCCTACAATTGTGCTTCAAAATATTCCCAGTTGAATTCACATGGTCTTCAACACTTCACTGGCTAACCTGCCAACTCTCAGTACCCATTTTCTCTGTTGTGTCAGTCATGCAGATGGAGACTAGATTTCCTAAATCCATATCAAAATCTGCAGCAAATGGTCACATGAGCAATCTCATCAGATATGTTCAAGTACACAGTTAGACTCAATTCTCATATTCTTAGTTGTGACTACAAGGCACAAAATATGAAGGGTTCAAAAGCAAAAATGAACAAAGAAAAACAGATTGAAAAACATTAGACTTTTGCATGAACACCAATAGTAGTAGTCAGTCGGTCAGTGCAGAGAAGAAAACTACACAGAGGAAGGAAGCAGTTTTGTGAGCATTTTGATGCATTTAATAGAAGGTAAAAGTCTATACAAGATCCAACTGATCTAGTCCCCTGATGGAAGGGAGAAAAAAGCTCTTGAAAAAGTACGACTTCTGATTTATGAGATCCACACCTGCCAGCATAGAAACTATCCATTTCTGGCTCCATACTACAACATTTTAATGCAAAAAATTGCATAATCTGAAGAAGAAGCACATGACTTCAGAAGCAAAGGGTCTTCTTCAATTTATGCACAGCTGCTGACCATGGTGATGTTCAAAGACACAACTAACTACAGGAAGCTTTCTGGATGTTCAATATTGAGATTTCCAGTCCATCCAGAGAAATGCTTTTCAGATTTCCAGTCCACCCATCACTCGAAGATTCTGGCAATGCGGCAGTGACGTTTTGGAGACCCCAAAGGATAACGGGATTGCTGGAGCATCGACCACATGACGTGCACATCATCATAATGGCAGGATCTCACTTCATTGTATAGCTTCCCAATCCCTTGCCCTGCTCATACACAAGTTGAGATGTCAATCGATCAGCAGAATGTTTTTTCACGTTCAACATGATGAAGAAGAAGAAGAAGAAGAAGGATGCACCCTTGGAATGCTTTTTCACATTGAACCTGATGACGAAGAAGAAGGCTGCTCCCTTGGACAACAGGAAGACAAACGCAAAATAACACAAAATAACATCTGTGATGATGATGCTGGAGCTTCTATAGACATCATCAAGTGCCTGACAAAGTATTAAGGATTGGAAACTGTATGCGTCTACATGCAGACAGGAGCCTTCCATTCACTGAAATCTCGAAATTGCAATTACAGGAACAAACAGAGAGATTTACCAACCAACAGTTGGAGAGTTCAGCCTTTCTCTCTATCTCTCTCTCGCTTTGCTTCGTCTGTGTAATTGTAATAAGTACTAACGTCGTTCCCAGCGCGACTACAATTTCCGCAACGAAATGAAGACATTATAATAATCGAAATCGTAATACAAAAGCTCCTTTGATCAATTCAGAACCGAGCACAGGTGCAATTCATCATGCTCGGCGTTATGAATTCTCTCAGGTCTGCAATGCAATCGCCAACTGACGACGAACCTTACTCGGCTGAGAAACACAGAGCGACAGGAATTCCTGACTCGATTTTCTTTTGACTCTCTCTCTCTCATCTGGAAAAATTCCCTGAGTCTCAATCCATCGTCATCGTCATCCTCTCCTCTTCACTCCTGAAATAGTGAGAGTATTATGCAATTCTCTCGTATGATTCTTCTCTCCCCCCGACCGATTTTCCGTTACGCTATACCTTCCTTAGAATGAGTAGATTTGCAGGCAGACTAAGTAATCAAACGTCTACAGTGTGATCTCATCCTTCCCCACAAAAAACTAGACTTCTTTGCTCTTCCTAGCAGCCAAAAGGATCTAAATTGCTGTTTCTCGAACACAAAATAAAAATAAATCAAATCGTTCAGCACACAAACAATACAGCCGCCGGAAAGTAAGAAAGAAGTGAAATTAAAATAAGAAAATCTGTACCACGTTTGTGAGGATGCAGTCTCAGAAGGACTACGGTATGCACCGCACCCCACATCCTTTTGAACGGAGTCGTCACCTTCCTCAACCACTCCCCCATGTCGTTGTCCGCCACCACCAAGTCTTCTTCCCGCAGGCAGCGAAACAACAACAACAACAATTGCTCCAAAAAAACCGCTTTACACCACCTCTGAAGCTCGGAAATGGCTCAAATTGAGCGCTCTAATACCTCACCATTACGCCTACAGATGCTCTAAAATGCTCCGACCTCTGACAGAAAGCGGCGATGGAAGATCAAAGAGACCCGACGTTCGTTGTTTCTTTGCAAGGCTCCACGAGAGCGTCGTCTTCCCTTCCCGTCCCCCCTCCTCTTTCTGTAGAAAGCAGGAACCATTAACCACGGTTAATATGAAACCCACAGTGACCGAACCCCACCCTAGTAGGTACCTATACCAACCTACTGGCCT
>Ga0209611_10015126_pt1 | contig 10131 bp, 10 predicted proteins | sample S1TSphgellanicum_3_FD_187693 | JGI IMG/M metagenome (GOLD analysis project Ga0209611, IMG submission 187693) | Host-associated microbial communities from peat moss isolated from Minnesota, USA - S1T2_Fc - Sphagnum magellanicum MG (SPAdes) (version 2) | ecosystem: Host-associated > Plants > Peat... | reverse complement strand
CGTGTTCGACCTGTGGCCCCGGCGCACGAGCCCGGCGTTTGCCGAGCTCTGCATCGTGAACTCCCAGTTGGTGTTCGCCCGCGCGGAAGGCGAGACGGCCTTCCGTTACTTCGTGGGCCGGCTCGACCAGCTCTCGATCGACCTCCTGGGATTCGTAACGCACCTCGGTCTCGGGCCCGACGAGCGGGCATACGTGGAGGCTCGGATCGCGGCCATCCCCGCGGGCCGGCGTTAGCGCGCGCAGAGCGACCGATTAACCACCAGGCTGCAGTAAGATTGGTCCGTTCCGCGAACGGGAACGAACGCGACAGCGCACCTCGGATCCGGGAGAACGGCTTTGGAATCGCAGAATGATGGTCCGTCGCAGGCCAACGTTTGGGACGTCGGCTCGCGTCGCGTCGAGTTCCATGCCGTCGATTCGTCCGCGTTCATCGGCCGCTGGTCCGAAGCCACGAGCTCCGTGGAATCGCTGCGCCCGCGCGTCGCGCGCCAATCGGCGACCGTTCAGCCGGCAGCGCCTACGCTATCGAGCGTGCTCTGTGACATCGTGATCGCGATCTCGGCATTGCTGATGATCTTCTGCATCCCGGGCCTCGTCATCTACGCGACGATGCACTAGCGATTCGGCTACGCAGGCGAGCGGGCTAAGACGGCCTTTGCACGCTCCACGGCAGCATTTCGATCGAGTGCGGCACCCTTCTCGAACAGTTTCGAGCGAAGCTCGGCATCGAGCACTTCCAGCAACGCGATAAGGCGCTCGAAGCCGACTTTCTCCGTCCGCTCGCGCCGGATACCTTGCTTTTCGAGTGTGGCGCTTGAAAATCCAAGGAGCACGGCAGCGTCTTCGAGCGCGCCGTCGAGAGCCGCGAGCACGGCGACGTGCTCGATCAACACGAGATAAAATATCGGCGCTGCCTCGGGTGACAGAAATGCGAACGCTTCCGCTGCCGAAGTACGAGCGCCGCTGCGATCGTCGGCTCCCAAACGATATGCGGTCTGGTTAATCAGATTGCCGGGGAGAACATTTAGCGCCTTGAGGCGAGAGAAAGCGATAATCGATTCGCCTAATTCGACCGCCGCCGCGACATTTCCGGAAGCGAACTCCAGCTCAGCGAAGCGCTGCGCCGCGTCAACATCGAGTTCTCGGCTTTCGACATTCGCCGAGAGCGTGCGCGCTTCGTCGTACGCCTTACGCGCCATGTCGAGGTCGCCTCGCTCGAAAGCGATGAAGCCTAGTGCGGCGAGACTGCGGTCGAGGTAGAACGGCATGCGTTCGTCTCGTGCGATATCGACGGCTTCGCTCGCCAAAGCCTCCCCTTCTTCGAACCGGCCCGTTCTGGCGCTAGCCTGCGAGAGACATCGGCTCGCGATGCAGACGCGCGGCCGATCGCCTAAATCGAGAAATGCGGCCCGCGCTCGCTCGGCGTACTCGAGACCTTCCTTGTCGCGGCGAACCACGTCACACAGATACGCAGCGGCGAGTTGCAACTTTGCGCGCGAAGAGCGTCGTGAGGCCGACTCATCGATCGGGAGGCGCTCGAGCGCCGCTACGGCCAACGCGATTGGCTCGGCCCGCGCGGTCGACTGGATCCAGACGTGATATCCGGCGGAGATAATGTCGGCCGCGACATCGATGTCGCCATCCGCCCCGAAACCGAACGAGACGGCCGCGCGAAGATTGTCGAGCTCGGGAACGAGTACTTGCGCGGCCTTCCGATCGCGCGCGCGAAGCAGCCGCTCGTCAAGCGCGATCGCTATGTCGCGAAAGACCTCGCAGTGCTTGCGAGCAAGTTTTATCGCTTCGCCCGCCTGCTTTTGACGATCGCGTGCATACTGCCGCGTGGATTCGAGCAATCGATAGCGCGGTGACGTGCCCTCTTCGATATCCGCGACCACGAGCGACTTCGCAACGAGCGACCCGAGAACGTCGAGCACCTCCCAATCGTCGAAATCGCCGGCCATGAGTGCCGACGCGGTCTCGAGCGTCCAGCCTCCCACAAACGTGCCAAGCGCGCGGAAGATCGCGCGCTCCGGTTCCGAGAGAAGATCGTAGCTCCAATCGATGAGCGCGCGCAGCGTCTGCTGCCTCGGCAAACGCGTCCGGTCGCCGCCCGTGAGAATTCGCAGACGATCGTCGAGCCGATCGAGAAGTTGTTCGGGCGCGAGCACGTTCAATCGCGCTGCGGCGAGTTCGATCGCGAGCGGGATTCCATCGAGCCGGCCGACGATCTGGGCGATCGTGCTCGCGTTGCTATCGGAAATCGCAAACGTGCGTGCGGCCGCCTTCGCACGCGTTACGAAGAGTTCGACCGCGCCGTACGTTTGAACGACGCCGGCATCCCGCGCGCCCTCCGGCGGAACCCCGAGCGATGCCATGCGGTAGACGATCTCGCCATCGATCCCCAAGCCTTCGCGACTGCTCGCGAGGAGCTTCACACCGGGGCAACGGCGCAGGATCTCGTTCGCAATCGTTGCGACGTCCGCAACGACGTGCTCGCAATTGTCGAGGACGATCAACATACGGCGTGTCGCGAGTTGCTCCACGAGCCCGTGGGTAGGCGGTTGCCGTTCCGGCAGCGTCAGGCCGACGGCGCTCGCGATCGTCAGCGGGATGAGCGTTGCGTCGACGATCGGTGCCAACTCCACGAACCAGACGCCGTCACCCGACCCGTCGACGAGATTCGCCGCGACCTGAAGCGACGCGCGCGTCTTCCCGACGCCGCCCGAACCGACGAGCGTTACGAGAGGCGCCGTTTCGAGAAGCGCGCAGATTTCCGCGACTTCACGCTCGCGGCCGATGAGCGGCGTCACCTGTCGCGGCAAATTGTTCGCGAGGACGTCGAGCGAACGGAGCGGCGGAAATTCGCGCTCCAATTCCGGAGCTAAGAGTTGATAGACTTGTTCGGGGTACGCGAGGTCTTTGAGCCGATGCTGCCCGAGATCGTGTAGCGTTGCCCCGCGCGGCATCAGGCCTTGAACGAGATCGGTCGTCACACCCGAGACGAGCGTTTGACCGCCATGACCGATCGCGAGCAGGCGCGCCACGCGATTGACGGCGGGCCCGTAGTAGTCGCCGGCACGCTCGTCGGACGTCCCGGTGTGAATCGCGGCACGAACGCGGAGGCCCTCGACCGCGGAAAAATCCTCGGCGACGAGCGCGCGTTGCGCGGCGACGATTGCTGCGACCGCGTCCTCCGGTCGCGCGAATGCCGCGCAAAATGCGTCGCCGATGGTTTTGAAGACGTGGCCGTCGTGCGCTTCGATCGCCTCGCGTACGAGCGCATCGTGACGACGCACGGCCTCGCGCATCGCCTCGCGGTCGCGCTCCCAGCGTTGCGTGCTGCCCTCGATATCGGTGAAAGCGAACGTCACCGTACCGCTCGGTAGCGGCCCTCGAGAAGCGACGGGTGACGGCTCCGAACTCGCGCTCACACGGAGGACGTTCGCCTGCGAGGTCGCGCGAACCGTCTAGGCCGTCGCGGTCTGCTTTCGCACGGCCGGCGCGACGTGCGATCCCAGCAAGCCGATCGCATTCATGAGCTTCGCGTGCGGTAACGCAGCGACGCTCATCTGAAAGCTGAGCCGCGAGATGCCGCCGAGTGCTTCATCGTACATCGCGATCTTCTCCGCGACCTCATCCGGGTTCCCGACGATCAGCGCGCCGTGCTTCGAGCGCAGCGCGTCGAATTGCATGCGCGTCACGGGCGGCCAGCCGCGCTCCGCGCCGACCTTCGTGAACGCTTTCGCGTAGCCGGGATAGAAATCGGCGATCGCCTCTTCCGTGGTCGCGCCGACGTAGCCGAGCGCGTGCACGCCGACCTTCAACATCTCGGGCGCGTGCCCGGCACGCCGACCCGCTTCGCGATACAGATCGACGAGCGGACGAAAACGCCGTGGCTCGCCGCCGATGATCGCGACCATGAGCGGAAGTCCGAGCGCGCCCGCACGCGCGAACGATTGCGGCGTGCCACCGACGCCGAGCCAAATCGGCAACGGATCTTGCAGCGGTCGCGGATACACGCCCTGACCCGTGAGCGCGGGCCGATGCTTCCCCGACCAATGCACGAATTCGTTCTCACGAATGTTTAGGAGTAAATCGAGTTTCTCCGCGAACAGATCGTCGTAGTCTTCGAGTTTGAGCCCGAAGAGCGGAAACGATTCGATAAACGAGCCGCGTCCGACGACGATCTCCGCGCGACCGCCCGAGAGCAGATCGAGCGTTGCGAAACTCTGGAACACGCGCACGGGATCCGCCGCACTCAGCACCGTGACGGCGCTGGTGAGGCGGATGTTCTTCGTGCGCGACGCGGCGGCCGCGAGGATGACGGGCGGCGCCGAATCGAGGAAATCGCGGCGATGATGCTCGCCCACGCCGAAGACGTCGAGGCCGGCACGATCGGCCGCCTCGATCTCTTCGACGAGGTTGCGGAGATGCTCCGACGCGCTGACGGAGTTGCCGTCGTCGTCGAGATCCGCCGCGGCGAAACTATCGACGCCGATCTGCATGCGGTACTCTTACGACCCGAGCGCTTGGATATCGAGCGTAATTTCGACGTCGTCGCTCACGGTCACGCCGCCCGCTTCGAGCGCGACGTTCCACGTGAGGCCGAAGTCGCTACGCTTGATCTTCGTCTTCGCTTCGTACGCAAAGCGATCGCCCGGAGCGAACGGGTTCGTTCCCTGACCGGTGAACTCGCCCTCGAACGTGACGCTCTTCGTGACGCCGTGGATCGTGAGATCGCCGACGAGCGTGAACTCCGTGCCGCCGCTCGGCGAGATGGCCGTGCTCGCAAACGTCATCTTCGGATACGTATCGGCCTCGAAGAAGTCCGGCGACTTCAAGTGAGCGTCGCGATTCGGCTCGCGCGTATCGATCGTGTGAACGTCGACCTCGGCCGTGATGGCGACGGGAATCGAGCTACCGGCGGCGAGCTCGATCGTTCCGGAGACGCCCGTGAACGCACCCCGGACTTTCGTGATCATGAGGTGGCGTACCGAGAAGCCGACGGTCGAGTGGGAAGCATCGATCGCTAGCGTGCGGGTTGCGGCAGTCGTCATAAAGTGGCTCCTAAAAGCGGGGTCGTGGATCGGTGAAGGTCCCTTCAGTATAATCAATCGTTTAGATATGTCAATCGTTAAGAAGTATGTTATACTCACGTTATGAGCGTACGCGACCGGGAGCTGCCGGAGGCTCCAACCGTCCTCGAACCCTGCGTCCCCGCTGCGTCGCTCCTCACGAAGCTCGGCCGCTGGTCGGTCCGGCAATTCACCGGCGCCCTGAAGCCGCTCGGCCTCAAGGCACGCCACTTCGGGACGCTCCTCGAGCTGCGCCAGGGTCCCCTGCCCCAGCAGACCCTCGGCGACACGATGGGCGTCGACGCGACGCAGCTCGTCGGGTTCCTCAACGAACTCGAAGCCGAAGAGCTCGTGCTACGCCGCCGCGATCCGGGCGACCGCCGCCGGCACATCGTCGAGCTCTCCGACCTCGGCCGCGAGCGTCTCGCCGAAGCGGATCGCGCGCTCGCCGACGTCGACACGCGCCTGATGGCGGGCCTCTCACCGGCAGAACGATCGCAATTCGTCACGCTCCTACGCTTCGTCGCCGAACACGGCGGCTTCGACGAAGAGTGCGCGGGCCAGCCCGCCGTCGAGCCGTGTATCGCGGCTGCAGCCGAGGCCGCCGCCGCGGCCGGGGACGACTTCTAGTCTTCTTTCGCGGTTAGGTCCATGTCGTCACGGTCGTAGTCGAGGAGATCGCCGGGGACGCACTCGAGGACGAGGCAGAGTTTCGAGAGCGTATCGAAGCGCATGCCGCGGACTTTGCCCGTCCGCAGCAGGCTGAGTTGTGTTTCCGAGAGGCCGATCTGCTCGGCGACGTCGCGGGCGCGAACCTTGCGCCGCGCCAACATCACGTCGAGGGTTACGCGAACCGGCATTAGACGAACTCGTCCAGCGTCGTTTTGAGTTGCTGTCCCTGACGTGCGAGAAGAATGAGGGTCATCCCGACGAGCGCGAGCGTCACGTTCTCGACGTCGATATCGAAGCGAACGCCGCGCATTTCGGTGAAGCCGTTGGCGAAGAGATGGATGAGACTCGGCTGCACGACGATCGCGGCGAATGCGCCGAGCATCAGTGCGTAGCCGAAGTTTTTGAGCGCGCAGACCATCGCCGGACCAAACGTGTCGCCTTGCTTCACCCGCGACAAGGCCCGCGACGCCGCCCACAGTCCGCCGAGAAAGAACGACGGGGCGACCAGGCTGACCCAGTACGCGGGCGTTTTCAGGAGCGGGCCATCCGATGCGTCGAGATGCAGGAGCGCTCGCGCCCCGGCTTGCTCGAAAAAGAACGAGAGCCACACGGCGACGATGACGATACGGATCAAGATCACGGAGATCGGAAGGGAAACCTTTGGCACGGTAAGCTCCTGTCTTAGATAAATTTCTTTACCTAAAACACAAGTTACTTTATATAAAACCTAAAGTCAAGCCTTAGAAGATACCCTTGTGCGTTTCGGCCGAGTAGTTGATGACCCAAGTCAGCAGACCGATGCCGAGGATCACCGCGCCCATGACGCGCAGCACGAACGCGCCGGCATCGACTTCCAAGCTCGGCGGCGCGTCGCGCCTGATCTCGAGGCCCCGATCGACGGAGCTCTTGATGAGAAACGAGCCGCCGAGCATCGCGGCGCCGAGAAGCGCGATCGCGAGACGAACCGCGAAGGGGATCATACGGATACTCCTGTGCCGCGAAGCAAGCGATATTCACCGACGACGACGAGCGCCGCGTATGCGATGACGAGCTGGATGACGATGTCGGCGATCAGCGGACCGACGATCGGCGCGACCTCGATCGCCGACGCGAGCGCGCCGATTCCGAAGGCGATAACCGCGATGCCGAACACGAGACCGAGCGTGGGCAACGGACGATGGAACGCGATGTCGACCGATTCGCCGACGGCCACGAGCCCGGGCCTCTCTCCGGCAACGGCCGCCGCCATCGTGTAGATGCAGAAGAACGCGTACACGACGATCGAGAGCCCGAACGTGAACGCCGCGAGCGTCGCCGCAACGATACCGATCAGAAAGAGCGCGAGCATCGCGACGAACACGTGGCCTCCGTCGCGCCGAAACGCGCGCGCTCCGTCCGCAAACGTCGCGCGCCCCGTTTCCCACGCCTGCGCCGCCATGCCCGTCGTATACGCGATCGAAACGATCGACGCGATCACGTGCGCGACGAGCCGCAAGATACGCCGGCTCAGATCGTCGTCGAGCGGATCGGTCGGTTCGAGTGCGAGCAGTACGAGCGAAAGGACGAGCGCGACCACGAGCCCGGGCACGACGATCGCGAGATTCCGTCGCAGTAGCGTGAAGGCCCCTCCGAACATCAGGGCCCGTTCAGCGCGAGCGGAAGCGCACCCTCGACGTCGGCAATCGACGTGACGATCGCATTCGGATGCGGTCCCTCGGGCGGAATCGTTTCGTCGCGCACGTTCATCCAGATCGTGTACATACCCGCATCGTTCCCACCGCGCACGTCGCGGTCGAGTCGATCGCCCACCATCACGCACGCATGCGCTTCCACGCCGAGCCTCTCGGCCGCGAGCGCGAACACGCGCGGGTCCGGCTTGATAAGGCCGACTTCGTCCGCGATGAAGATCTCGTCGAACGCGTCCTCGAGTTGGAGGATCGCGATCTTGTCGCGGTGCGTTTCCGCGAGGCCGTTCGTGATCATGCCGAGCTTCAGTCCGCGCGCGCGTAAACGCGCGAGGAGTTCGAGCGCGCCCGGCCAGAGTACGAGATATTCGCGGCGATACCGATTGTACTCGGTGCCGCAGAATGCCGCGAGTTCCTCATCCTCGATTCCGACACGCTTCAGCGCGCCGCCCCACATCGTGGTGCGCAAGCCCGCAAGGCTCTGCGTGAACGCGGCGGGCGAGATCGTATGCCAGAACGCATCCGCTTCCGCGACGTAGGCGGCGGTGAGCGCCGCGGCATCGATGCCACGATCGGCCGCAACGCCGGCGCTTACGGATTCCGCCGCACGCCGATACGTGAGCGTATCGTCGTGGAGCGTGTCGTCGAGATCGAAGAGAACGGCCTTCACGCAGACTTGGACGCCGTGACGGCAACGCGGAACGTACGCACGCCGAACGGTTCGAAGCGAGCGATGAGAGCTCCGTCTACGAGCGCGACCTCACCCGTAGTCGGGCGCTCGAGCGCATCGACGCACGTGGCGCCGAACGCGCGAGCGCCGCAACGGAGAACGGCATCGCGAGCACGACCGCCGCACTCGCGCGCACGGACGACGATGCCGTCGCCGTCGTCCGCGAGCTTGGTCGCCGTCACGAGAATCGCCGGATCGTCGCACGAAAACATCGGAACCTCGGCGCGGCGTGCGAAACGATCCCACGCGTGCTCGAGCTCGCCCATACCGAACGTCCCCGCGGCGAACGGAAGCAGGGCGAACGAGAACGCGTGCGCCCCTTCGTCGGCGTTCGGGTCGGGCCACGTGGGTCCGCGCAAGAGCGAGTGGCCGAGCCGCGCGCGGCCCCACGCGCGATCGAGGCTCCAGCCGTACGTATCGAGCGCCATGAACGCGATGCCCGCGCGGCGCCCGTCGATGCGCGCGAAGCGTTGGCCCGTCGCTTCGAATTTCGCGCGCTCCGCTTTCGTGCGCGGTTTCGGCGCGCGGTCGACGGCACCGTGCGGCGAGCCGAAGCGAGCGCGCTCGGCACGGAACGCGAGCTCGTTTTCGTAGCGTAAGAGAACGTGCCGCTCGCGCCAGTCGACGGCGAGATCGACGCGCAAAAACGGTTCCGTGCGATCGAGTTCCACGCGCGCGACCGCGAGCGAGTCGCCGAACGCATAGCGAATCTCCACGCCGTCCGCGGTCGCTTCGCAGCCCGTCACGCGGACGCGACGCTTACGGAGCGCGTACGTGCGATCGACGTTCCACGCATCCCAACGCTTCGGGCGGTCGACGTATGCGGCGAGCCGCAATCCGCGTCGCACGACGTTCGGGCCGCCGTCGACGCGCAGCTCGACGAGCGTTCCATCGCGGCGCACGCACGCGCGCACGCGCTCGTTCTCGAGGACGAAGCCCGCGCGCTCGAAGCGTGGAGCAGCGAACGCGACGGGGCGCGGACCGGCGGGTACGTGCGGCAGTACCGAACGCGCGTTGCGCGTGACGTTCGCGACGAGTGCCTCCGCTTCGTCGAACTCGCGATGCACGTCGACGTAGACTTCGGCGATCGACGTGCCGGGAAGCACGTCGTGAAACTGCGCGCGCAGAACGATCTCCCACGCCGCAGCGAGCTGCGCGCGCGCTTCGTCGAGAAAATACGGCGTGGCGCGCAGCGTTTTCGCCCACGCGACGGAAAGTTCGGCATCGGCGAGTGCCCGTTCGAGCGCGGCGTGCCGCGCTTTGATATCGTGATGCGTGGTCGCGACGCCACGGTGTTCCTCGAGATAGAGTTCGTCGCGCACGACGGGCAGGCGTGACGCGTGCTCCCGCACGCGCGCGAACCACGCGGCGAACGTCGTCCACGCTCCGAAGTGCGAGGCGACGGCGAGCGCATCGTCGCGCGCGCCGCCACCGCCATCGCCGAGACCGATCGGCAAGAGGTCGCCACGCGTGCGCGCACGCTTTACGCGCCCACTTTCGAATCCGCCCTCGATCGACGCGAGCGACGCGGCGAGCACCGAGCTACCGTCGGGCCCTTCCCAACGGAAACGCGCGTACGGAAACGTCGTCGTATCGTTCCAACCGAGCTTCGTCGTGGCGAACGCATGGATGCCGGCGTGGACGAGCAGCGTCGGCAACGTGTTGGGAAAGCCGAACGTATCGGGCAGCCACGCAACGCTCGGCCGCGTGCCGATTACCCGCTCGCAATAGCGTATGCCGAAGACGAGCTGGCGCAACAGCGATTCGCCCGAGGGAAGCATGCAATCCGGCTCGACCCACATCGCGGCGACGCTCGTATCGATGCGGCCGGCGCGGGCGAGCTCCGCGACGCGCGCGAAGAGTTCGGGATCGCGCTCGGCGAGAAACGCATAGAGCTGCGGTTGGCTTTGCGCGAAGACGAAATGCTCGTTCGCTTCCAGCTGTCGCGCCGCGGTTGAGAACGTGCGT
>Ga0209611_10015125_pt1 | contig 10132 bp, 11 predicted proteins | sample S1TSphgellanicum_3_FD_187693 | JGI IMG/M metagenome (GOLD analysis project Ga0209611, IMG submission 187693) | Host-associated microbial communities from peat moss isolated from Minnesota, USA - S1T2_Fc - Sphagnum magellanicum MG (SPAdes) (version 2) | ecosystem: Host-associated > Plants > Peat... | reverse complement strand
CTGATAATCTCGAACACAAACTCAAAGGAGGAGGAGGATGAGTGCAGATCAAAAAACTTGCAGCAATGGATTGAATGTAGCTGCAACTCATGGGCTTTGAGAGTGAATTTAAATTCTTCAAGAAAGAATTCAAGACGGTTAAGTTCTGATAAGACCCATTATTCATGATCAGTTCCATACAGAGAATCTGATCACAAAAACAAAAAAGAAAAGGAACTCAGGTACTAGTAGGAGCAGTTGTAGTGCAGATCAAATCATGGCTAACTTGCAACATTTCTGCACCAACAACAACATCATCATCTTAAATTATTACTATTTCATTCCTGGTTTATTTCCTTCCCATTCTTGGTGGGTAGAAAGCTGCAGTGTCAGACTCAGTATAGGGATGGTGTGCAGCCAGCAACCTCGGAGCTTCCAGGGTGTCGATTCGCATGGACGACTGGACAGATGGACAGAGGGATGACGGGACGGATTCAGCGGAAGCTTCATTTCTCATCCCGACGTCCTTTACTATATATGATAACTGTTGAAGAAAAGAAATAAATGAATAGAAAAGACATGTTGTACAATCAGCATTTTCTTTTCCGGCAAAAGTTACTGTAACTTTGGCCACTTGACAAAGGGATTTTGGTGCTTTCGCGGTGTCCAAGTTTTTTTGTGTCATTTCTTGCTATACACGCTGCTTGTGGAGCACGGCAGCAGTTCTCAACTGTAGATCTAAATTTGGATGTGACCTTTGAACTTCCGAAAGGTTCCTCTGCTGTGTCCCATTATTTTGTGTTCTGTAAATTTTGCTACGGCTTTTCAGAAATTGAAAAGTGTAGTGTAGTGCACATCATCAACTTTTCGAACACTGCTGTAGACGCCGATTTTGCTAGACGTTGCAAACTCCACTCCCAGAAGCTTTTGCCATTTTGTCTCGGTTTCGTGGGCTTTTTGTTTCTGTCAAATTTCCTTTGTCGTGATCTCAAACAAAGCAAATACTTCAACATTGTGCCGGCGCTCAGCCCTAAACTTAGTCATATACACCTTGTGAGCCAGATTTTAACACCATCAGAAAGTCTGCTCATCCTACTAAAGGATTGTTTGTTTGTTTGTTTGTTTGTTTGTTTGTTTGTTTACTGTTATTTCTCTCGTTTGATCTGTTATGTTGTTGTGGGTGATGCATGTTTTATGTTCAGTATAGACATACCACTTGCTGTCAGCTCATTGACGGTCGGAGATTGAGTAAGTCCCAATGTGCTGCACACAATTCAAGCTCTACTCATCATTTGTCTATCAATTTTATTCTATTGTTCTTTAAATTGAAGAATGTGTCGTGTTTAAGATAGAAGTTGTGCTGATTCACAGGTTTCTGAGATATCTGAAGTCCAAAGGGTGAGCTCTGACGAAGCATGACTTGCAATGCAGTGAGCTTGATAATCTTCACACTAATCAGTAGCCACAAAAGCCATGGTGGTCAAGCTCTTGTCCCCCCCTCTCTTACTTTACCTTACCTTACCTTACCTTGCTTGCAGTAGTCCCAAAAGTATTGGAAAAAAATGTGATCACATCGAGCGTAAACACTCATTTGGTTGTCGACTCTGGGCTACGAACAAAGACTACTTCACGCAACAATTTCTAGAGCTAATTAGTCTTTCTGCAGCCAATTGTGAACCAAATAACAAATTTGCACCTTGCTTGCAGAAATTGAAAAACGAATCCTTCCTTGATCACAATGGTTTCCAATGTATTTTTATCAAGGAAAACATGAATGTCCTCAATGAGGTGAATATTACACACAAAAGATCCACCAAAGTGAAATATGCACCATATACTATTATCCAACAAGCATAGAAACATGAGTAGCTCACTTTAAATAGAAGCATCGCCATGGTGGTCATAATGTACCAAGAAAGATATCTCAACAATTGTAGAAAGTGATTTAGTAACAGAGTCAAATTCTAAATGGTACTTGAACATCCCAATGCTACTTGTTTGATTTTATGTCATCATAAAATGCAAGCATTCATAAAATTAGTTTTCGGATTAAGTATTGTGACACAATGGCAATGTAATTCAAAAGATCGATGGTGATGATCGACATCCTTTTTCAGTTTTTTCCAAGTAAACAGTGTTTCTTGTCATTTGTATAAATGATACTCATTATGAGATATATTCTTAAAAGTTTCAAAAAATTTCAAAATTTTGAATTTCCCATTAACTATGATTGGTAGGTCTGATGAAGACTATGAATATTTGTAGTGTTTTTATGTTTCATTTTTCATGGAAAAATAAACTAAAGTGAGAACAAAATTCTCATGCAAATCAAAACCCATTTTTAATATCATTCCACCAAATTTTAAATAGAACTTGCAAAGTTTAGCTATGATTGACAAAGATGAAGAAGTTACTAAGCAAAACGCTAAGTATTTTTGCTGCTTATTTTGATCTATGAAAAACCTTTGGTTTTGGTTTTGAAAAATAAATTGGAATTCAAATAGTAAATTGGTGTAAATGCTATACGGTACAATTGCTTTATAAAGGAAGAAAGATAAATCTTAATTGCAAAATTTTGAAACTTATTTAATCCGCAGATGACATTTCATATGCAATTATACGATTAAAAGTTCACTTCAGTTTGCGAAAACTACTTCCAAAGTTATTTTGTTCAATATAAAGTAATCACATTATTTAGTTTCCGATAAAATTACTTTTCCAATTTAGTGCTTTTTTCGCAGCCAGTTTTTGCAAAATTGCAACCAAAATATTACAATCATATTTTCTGTCATAAATTTTTCTTTCTATTTAAGCAACAATATTGCCAAAAAAAAAAAAGTTTTTCTTTGGGGGAGAAAAATGAGCTCCATTTGCACGCATTTATTCATACGTGCATTAGATCGAAACTTGGGGTTCACAGAATACAATTCGCATCCAAATCTCACAAAACGTTGCAGCCTAAGTATTTTCTGCCACTACTGCCTTTGTGCATGCCTAGAAAATGTGCTACTTCTCCTCACTTTTCCCTCTCCTGCCAACTGTAAATGTCTTAAAAGTTTTGCGGTGCATTAGTTAAAAAGTAAAACATGAAAAATCTAGGCTTTTTGTCCAAGGCTTTAGCTTTAAGTTCAAATGCTGCGGCACTTGATTTTGAATCACTTCAAAGAATTCACCACTGTTAACTGGACTAGAGGTGTGGACACAGATCTCTAAGTTGACAAGAGTATCAATCGCTGTCACAAGAGTTTCCAGCAGCAATACAGAGGTTTCCATCTTCTGTGGAATCATTTGAAGGATCAAGGTTCGAACGCCTGGCCACCTTCGCACATTCTTCACAGTCTCAATTTTGGCCTCCATTGAATACCACAGTCCTGGACCAATATTCAAAACCTCGAGATTAGGGCATTGCTGTTGCAGAGTTGTGAAGCTGGGAATGTTCAATATCACCTCTTTCAATACTCCAAGCCACTTCCCGTCTTCACCCAATGCCATGCAGGGAATGTCCAGAAACACTTTGTTGAGGTACTGATTTCCAATCACAAGATCTGAAAGTGCAACGAATTTGGATGCCCCGTACAGCAACTCTTGCAAGTTTTTAACATTAACAAACCTAAGTGGCAAACTACCCGGAACTCCTTCCAGACTGGATACAGCCGGAACTTCCAGATTGAATGCACCGTATTTTAGATTTGGTGCGGTTATCGACATATCCTCTGGACATGCCATCTTCAACTGAAGCTTTGTCAAACTTGGCAGCTCCATTGTGACAACCTTTGCCTTCGTTGAAAGTCCCAAGCACAGAATTTTTAGTTGTTGTAACTTCAAGTGACCAGTATCAATTCCAAAAACCCCCAAGAGAGCTAGAGTTTGAAGGTTTTTCATCTTGTCACTGAAGTCATTTAAAGCATCGCCATTTATTTTGACACACCGAAGAGTGAAGCTTGTTAGCTCCCGCATGTCTGTGCATTCATTTGTGTCTATGAACATATTCCTCAGATCAATTGTCTTCAAATGATTGCCTGTTCGAAAAAATTACATCTTTGAAAAACGATCTCAGATTGGCGAAAGGATAGCCATAGTTCCATGAATTGGATTAAGAATATGGTTATTGAGAAACAGCCAGACAAGAGTATTTGATACATAAAGAACTGGATTCATACAGAAAACCCTAGGACTTTTCTACATTGGTAGCTAAAAACTCTTGGACATACTCTCAAAAGACATGGAAATTGCAGCACTTGTCTTCAATGGCATTTGCTTACTCAAAAGAGCCTTGAAACAGGTACAGCTTCTTCTAGACCCTCATGGTGTTTAATAGCTAGTTTTAGAATTTGTATTAGGAGCTCTACTATGTTGTGCCATTATTGTGCATGCAATTGTGGTGTTGAAATTAGTGTGTTTGTAACTTGTGTTAATGCATGCAGTTTGTGTAGTCTCTCATTCACCAGCCTCTCAAGGGACAAAACTTTTGTTCTGCATTTGTGTAAAGGTGTGCATTGATCAAGTTCATGGACTTGTACAACTGTCTTATACCTGTATATGAGATTAAGCCCCTTGAGAAGATCACAGATGCATATCTGGACCAATATCTATGGTTTGTGGGTGACTTTGATTCCTAGTTGGATCAAGCCTTGTGATTGCTTGCTGTACAAGTGGTTTCAAAGGTATCAAGAATCTTCAGTTAATTTGAGATAGCAGTGAGGGCATTGTGTGGCCATGCTACTGACAAAGTTTCAGAAGTTCTTTGACAAACTTGGTCTAACTATGTACATTTTTCATCTTAATGGCACCAAGCTTCTGTTGACTGCAATGAGGTTGTTAGACCACCTTGTGATTTTAATTTCAAAGTGATTTAAGACAGAAGATTGAAGACTTTGTATATTGTACTACTCAAGTCTGGAAGTTTTCTTCTTGAGGATGTATGTTCCCATTGCAAAACACATGCAAAGACTGAAAACTAATTGTATCCCGGTTGCTTGAACAGGCTTCTCTGACTACTCCTTGATCACAAAATTGTTGACTATATTAAAACAAAGAACATTGTGGGGGAAATATAGTGAAGTAATAGGGTTATTCGGAAAAGTCACCTTGTCTTCAGCATGTCTTTGCACCCACTTTCACCCCCTATTGCCTCTTTCAGTGGTATCTGCAAAGTAAGGAAATTTTATTAAATCTCAGTATGAAAGCCCGAAACTCAGCATTTAATGCACAAGGTTCAAGAGTAATTATTCAAGAGTAGTTGTATGGGGGGAAGAAATGAATATATATGTACCAGCAGTGGAGGCGCTCAGGAAAAAGGAAAGACAGGATGAAACTCAGTTTATCACCAAAATTGGTGGAAAAACTAGTTTGGGTCCCAATTATTTCTCTTTGTAAAATTTTCATTCCCAGATACACCTTTGATGCCCTGTTATGCTGAAACTGACCATTCTCGTCCCCTAATCAGTGGACTTCATGGATAACTCTAACATGCAGACCCAACACTTGCATGTTTTCCAAGTAAACAATGTTTCTTTGTCATTGTATAAAAGAATTAGTTGTTATGAGATATTTTCTTAAAATTATCGACGTACTTCAATTTTTTTCAATTTCTTATGAAAATGATGAAGATGATAAAACTTTGTAAATCTTTTATATTTCATCTTTAGCATAATAGTAAAGGAAACAAAAAATTAAGTCCTGGAAAAATTCTCTTCCATTTCAAACTCAGCTCTAACTTCTCTAAACCAATTCCGACTAGTTACATATGAAGCATGATACAATTTGCCAAGTTTAGAAATATAGGAATACAGCAAAAGCTTTAATTTTCAAAGTTGAAGGAGATACTGAGCAAAGGTTAGTAGGTTCAAATGCTTGAATTGGTGTGAATGCCACATGGTATAATATGATGCACATACATATGTGTCAACTTATTATATCATAAGGATGAGAAAAAAACCTAATTTTAAAAATCTTTTAATATACTAAATCTATAACCCATTACTATATCTTTAAAAATAAAATGGAATCATACAACAAACAAGACATCAACAAGATAATTGCTTGCAATATCTGATAAGTTGGATTTCAAGAGAACAAATATATGGTACAAAAATCATGGACAATAGTTTCTTTTAGTAACAGATATGGCTGATAATATAACTATTGTTGATAATATATCAAATTAGCAATCATTTTGTAATTGAGGTAATGGTGCTACCAATATACAAAACTTAACTGCACATTTCCACAGCATATAGTATCCACTAATGCTTGTCCTAAAAATATTTTCTACACTTTTTATGAAAACTGTGTACACTCTAAGTTATTTTGTTACATATAAATATAATTTACCCATTACAATTATTCGGACTTATTCTAAGTATTTCAACATGTTTATTCAAAAAATTTAGAAGATTTGGTAAATATTTGATTAAATTATTATTTTTAAATTTGAAAAAAAATCATTTGGCCACATGTTTCTTTAGTGCTTTAAACATACAAAAAGACTTTTGAAATATGATGAAATTTTATGAAATTTTTTTCATAACAGAGTTCAATGTAGTATGCACCTAAATTCATGCATGTGGACAAACAAGGTCGTGAACTCAATGTTCTAAACCCCAATATTTCAGTGCTTTTGAACGAGGGAGCGCCTCTGCAAGAAGCAGCTCATGTGCACCATGTGGACAAGGTAAACTCTTCAGAAGAAGCTCTTTGTATGATTTCTAGAGTCTTTTGTTGGAAGTTAGTATACTGGCGCATGAATTGAATGCCGGGTGCAGCTGCTGATGACGACTTTGATTTCACTCATCATGTGATCCAGGCGGCAGCAGTTGTAAATCTCAAGACTCAGCAAGAAATCCTCGACGTAGTGGCAACAGCAGCGAAGAACAACCGGAAAATCAAAGTAGACACCAAAAGCTGTCACAGCATCTGCAAGTTGGTGTGTCCGGGGGGAAACGAAACGACGGCATCTTTCTCAGCACGCTGAACTACAGTGCGATCATCGCCATGAACGAGACACTAGCCATGACTGCAACGGTACAGTCGGGGATCGGACTTAGTACTTTCCTTGACGCAGTCGCAGCTCAGAACCTCGCGTTACCCATCGCGCATTACTGGGATGGAATCGCACTAGGAGGCTTGTTAGGCACCGGCAACCATGGAAGCATTCTGTTTGGCAGAGGGAGCGCCGTGCACGACTACGTCACGAGCCTGAAGCTAGTCATTCCCGCAACTGCTGCAGAGGGATACTCAAAGACCATCACCCTGACGGCGGAGTGCGATCCTGCTGACCTCAATGCAGCCAAGCTTTTTTCGCTGGGAGTTTTGGGGGGTCTTTCCACATTGTCAACTTCATTGATTCCGAATCAGCGAGTTTCTTTTGTGAGGACTTTTTTGCAATATGTAGACTGAAAAAATAAAATGCAAAAATTCTGTAACCAAATTCCCTGTTTTTGGAGAACAAATGGGGCAAAATTTTGAGGTTTTGCCACATTTCCACACAAGTTCTTTCTATCTTTGGAGAGCAGGTTTTACTGGAGTATTTTACAGTTTTGACAGAGTTTCGGGAACTGTGACCAAATAATGCTATTTATGTTTTTGGGGATGTGGCTTTTGTTGACACTACATCAGCGGCATGGGGGAGCAAAAGAAAAAGAGAAAGAAAAGAAGAAAACAAAGAAGAAAAGAGAAAAAAAACACTATTTCAAACTTGGAATATCAACTGCTAACTTGTAGAAAAGTATACTAGTAAAAGACTCAAATATATAACAATATATCAACTTTTATAGACTAAGCTTCAATGTATCATGAGTTGATACAATCTCTTTTTTCCTCTACAGAGAATCAAAATGCCTATTTTTTTCTTACATCCAATTACAATCCAATTAGTGTAAACTTGATCAAATGCTTTTTGTTTAACCAACACAACTCTCAACCTGGAAAAGAAATGGTTCTTTTCTCTAGTTTTCCATCCTCTCAACACTAATGTTTTCCAAAACTCCATCGAATACGTCACAAAGTGGAACATGAAAAGTCTAAGTTTTGGTCCATAGCTTTTGCTTTAAGTTCAAATGCTAAACTTGATTTTGAAAATTTTCAAAGATTTTAAAGTGAAACAGGAAAAAAGTCTAAGCTTTTGGTACATAGCTTTTGATTTTAAGTTCAATTGCTGAACTTGACTTTGAAGTACTTCAGAGAATTTAAGGAGGCGAATTAGAGGTTAACAAGCTTGCATCCTCTACCTTTTCTGTAGATGAATGATTAGTTTTTGGCTCTGAAATTATTTCACAGATTCCCACTCTGTAGTAAACTCCAATTAGTTTCAATTACTCCATAATTTCAAAGTTAGGATTTTGAAAGTTAACATTACTAACAATTGAATCTCAACCAAGGTTCTATTCCTTGATGGAAGGCTTTTAGCATAGTTAACAACGTCAAAAACTGGTTTGATTGCCAATGCAACCAACGTCTCATTTTTCTATGAATGCTCAATCATGCAATTGATGATTGTGAAAACCAATCTTCATAACACATTAAGCATGATTTCTCACCTCAGCTAGATATACACTTCACAAAACCCACCTCCGCAATCTTGGCCTAGTCTACAAGAAGTAGACTTCATAATACACAACAAGGACACTTTGCAACAATGGTTTCATCTTTCTAGGGGGTTTGATTTTGTAGGTGGTGATGGGTGCAGCCCATTTCCATTTCTATCAATCAAGGGTTCCAGCTCTTTGTCTCTCCACAAAACTTCATGCAACCTGGTAATGATAGCTTCATCATCTTAGGCCAATTCAGAAGTGTGAAATCAATGCAAAATCTTTTCCTCTTTGCATTAAGATACAGGTCTGAAGTCCCAGCAACTCTCCCTCATCCCATTCCAAAGCAAGCATCCATACATATAAGTTGGTTAGTCGAATCCTCACACATGTTTAATTCAATAAAAGAATGGGGAAGATATGGAGTGTTTGGTGTAAGAGGGTTTAATGTTTGATAATAGATGAATTAAAATAAATTAAAATTTCAACTTAAAACTTTTGATTGTTGCATCTTTACTTCTGTAATATAATGAAAGTTTTGTAAAGCCTTAGTTGATGCACCCATCAGGTTTTTAATCACTCAAAACAAACTCAAAATGAGGAAGCTATGAGACTAGAACTAGAGAGAGGTCCAGAGCTATTTTTTCAAAAATTTCAAACAAACTATCAATTATCAGTTATCCTCTTCTTGTGTTTTGTGTGTTGCTCCTTTACTTCTGACTCTCACAGAACATTTGTAGCTCTCCAGTTTGCACTTCGAAGGACACAACAATCACTCAATTTGATTAAAAAATGAGAAAAAAAAAGTTTGTGAAAGTGTTTGGTGATACGTATATGCTCGATGATGGGCAGTTCTACCTTAGCAATTTCAATTCAAAATACAGTGATTTCGGAGGGTTTCTCAAAAAACATTGAATGAGAAAAAAATTGTAAAAATCACCAGAATAATACATAATCGGTTTTCAATGTGTAACCATAAATATAAAAGGCTGATTAAAAGAACCGATACTTCATTATCTAGTTTATAGCCAGATTTGGCTAAATCTTCTTAAAGATGTCACCAATTCAGGCAACATAAAATATCTCCCCCAAAAAAAACACTTGTTGCATACACGATGCATAACTGTGTAAGAAAAGAAATAAATGAATAGAAAGACGTGTTGTAAAATCAGCATTTTCTTTTTCGGCGAAAGTTATTGTAACGTTGGCCACTTGACAAAGGGATTTTGGTGCTTTCGCGGAATCCAAGTTTTTTTGTGTCATTTCTTGCTATACACGCTCCTTGTGGAGCACGTCAGCAGTTCTCAACTGTAGATCTAAATTTGGATGTGACCTTTGAACTTCCGAAAGGTTCCTCTGCTGTGTCCCATTTTTTTTGTGTTCTGTACGCTTTTCAGAAATTGAAAAGTGTAGTGTAGTGCACATCATCAACTTTTCGGAAACTGCTGTATACGCCAATTTTGCTACAAGTTGGAAGCTTCACTCCCAGAAGCTTTTGCCATTTTGTCTCGGTTTCGTGGGCTTTTTTTTTCTGTCAAATTTCCTTTTTCGTGATCTCAAACAAAGCAAATACTTCAACATTGTGCCGGCGCTCAACCCAAAACTTAGTCATATACACCTTGTGA
>Ga0209611_10015124_pt1 | contig 10133 bp, 9 predicted proteins | sample S1TSphgellanicum_3_FD_187693 | JGI IMG/M metagenome (GOLD analysis project Ga0209611, IMG submission 187693) | Host-associated microbial communities from peat moss isolated from Minnesota, USA - S1T2_Fc - Sphagnum magellanicum MG (SPAdes) (version 2) | ecosystem: Host-associated > Plants > Peat... | reverse complement strand
CGTCTAGCCATGGATAATCTCCTCTGCTAACGCGCGGTATGCCTTCGCGCCTTTCGATGTAGGGTCAAACACGGTGATGGGCTGCCCGAACGACGGAGCCTCGGCGAGGCGTACGGTTCGCGGAATGACGGTCTTACAGAGTTCCTCGCGAAAATGGCGCCGAACCTCTTCCGCCACGTCGACCGAGAGCGTATTTCGGGCGTCGTACATCGTCAGTACGACCTTAGAAATCCGCAACTCCGGATTCAGATTCTTCTGCACGAGGTCGACGATTCGCTTCAGTTGAGTCAATCCTTCCAGCGCGTAGAACTCGGTCTGCACGGGTACGAGAATGTCGGTGGCCGCGGCGAACGCGTTGATCGTGATGAGACCCAGGGAAGGGGGACAATCGATCAACACGTAGTCGAATTCCCCTTCAACCGAGACGAGAGCTCGTTTCAGCCGTAATTCTCGAGATATGACGGAGGTCAATTCCTGCTCTACGCCGGCCAGATCCAAGGTCGCGGGGGCAACAAACAGATTGTTAAATCCCGTTGGTTCGACGACATCGGCCATAGGGGTGTCATTCAAGAGGACGTCGTAGACCGACTTCTCGAATTGTCGCCCATCAATTCCTAATCCAGTGGTCGCATTTCCCTGCGGGTCTAGATCCACGATGAGGACTCGGTAACCCTTGTCGCCAAGCGCTGCTCCGAGTGAGGTGGTGGTGGTCGTTTTTCCGACACCCCCCTTCTGGTTCGCTACAGCAAATACCCTCATTGCGCTGGCGTTCGCCATATAACCCTCTCCGAACTACTTCATATCGACGTCGCATCGAATCACAGTCATTCAACACGGTTTTTTGCTAGCCGTCAAGTACTCATGTTTCACGTGAAACAATGAGGTTGGGTTTAACACATGTTTCACGTGAAACACTGTGGGTCGCCGACACTCATCCTGTTGATGAATTCTTACTCTGGTACTTCATTCGCTGACGATCCGCGACCAATGTTTCACGTGAAACATTAGAATAGAGGTCGCTTGGCGGGAACTCCGACCTCACGCGGTATATCTGTAGGAGTCTCGGCAATTTTTGTGAGTACTCGAAATGCAGCATTGTGTCGCACGCCCCCCTCATCCTTCAACCCGATTCGCCGGAGCGCACTGGAATTCCACCTACCCAGTTGCTCTTCAGGAGGTTCGGAGACAATGAGAACACCTCCTAGGTGGAGAAATCGAACGGCACACTCCGCTGTCACCGAGGGTGGGCCAAACGAACGTGCGGTGACGAGGTCGAACGAACCCTCGAGTGCAGAGTCCCGGGCGATGGTCTCGGCTCGACCCGTGATTACCTCAATATTGGTGGGCGCACCGTCCCAGGAGAGTATTTCGCGTAAGAAGTTGGTCCGTTTTTGCATCGAGTCAATGAGTACACCGTGCGAAACCCACATTGTGGAAAGAACCAATCCGGGAAGCCCACCGCCGCTACCGAGATCGAGAAAGTGTTCCGGCGGAGACGCCGAGATATCCATCCAGCACTGAATAAAGCCTTCCGCATGCTCAATTTGGTCAACCAGCGGACCAGGCCCTAAAAATCCACGTGCCCTCGATTCCTCGAGGGCACGCAGCAACCAGTCATTAACCATTCAAGAGCTACTCAGGCGCAATAACCACAAATCGTCGAGGTTCTTCACCCTCCGACCGTGTCTGTATCTTCGCGTTGTCGGTGAGGGCGTCGTGCACGGCCTTACGATCAGCGGCAGACATCGGCTCAAGGGCTCGCTCCTCGCCGGTCTCGAGCACCTCCTGGGCCACCTGCTGCGCAAATCGACCTAACGCCGCGACCCGACGCTCACGATATTGCGCCACGTCAAGCAAAATACGGTCGGTACGGCTCGGACTCTTTGACTGGACGACGGTTCGCGTGACCTCCTGCAATGCCTGCAGCGTCGTGCCCCGTGGACCTACCAGGATCCCCAATTCCGTCGGTGGATTGGCATTCACCGCAATCTCAACGGTTTCAGTGTCCAACTCCTTGACAGAAACCTCAGCCGTGATGTTCATTGACGCCAAGAGTCCCTCGAGGAACTCCTTCGCGATCGAACCTTGTTCAGCCAGTGATATACCCTCGGCCATTGTCTCCTCTTTCATCGAACGCTTCTCGTTCCTCGTTACCTGCGTTGCCACATCAGACCTCGGTCTCTGCGCCCCATTGCCGCGTACCCTTTCAGTCTGATTCGCCGTATTTTCAGTGGTTTTCGGACCTCGGGGCTTGTCGCGTCGTGTCGCGTTGCGAGGTTTCTCGTCGCGTCCGCTCGAGCGTCGCGATCTCTTCGGCCGTGGACCGCTAGGCCGCACGCGTGCACGAACCCGAGCTTCTCCACGCACGCGCCCAAAGAGTCCGGCCTTCGGCTCTTCTATAATCTCGATCTCGGCGTCATTTCGCGCCACCCCAAGGTGCGCAAGCGCTCGCTCAGTCGCTTCGTCGACTGATTTTCCGGTGGTCTCTACCCAATCCATGGGTTAACGCGCCTTTCTCTTTCTCTTCGTTCTCGAGCGACTCTGCGTCCTCGGTCGTGGAGCTTGCGGCTTCGGGCTCGGTTTCGATGCAGATGGCTTGATGGTCGAGGGTTTCGGACCCTCAATTGACTCTTCCTTCGGCTCCGGGGCGGGGAGTGCGCGCTCGGTCGCTCTCTGGGGATTCGACACCCCCGCACGAAACATCAGATCCTGGGTAATAATTCGAATTACAGTCGAAATAATCATGTAAAGCACCACAGCAGCAGGAATGATCAAGTAGAAGTATGCGAAAATAATCGGCAAGAATCGCTGGAGTGCTTGCTGCTGACTCGGAAGTGTCTGTCCGGTCTTGCGATTGCGATTGTTCATCTGGGCCATCTGGAAGTACTGGAGCGCGACGGCCACGGCGACGAAGACGAAGAAGGGAATTGCGGCACCGATCGACCCATGGGAGCTGAAGGGTTTAAGGTTGAGGTCCATCCCGAATGCCCTGATCTGGCCCCCTGAATGTACAAGGTTGTGGTACATCTTCGAGGTGGTGGGGATGTAGCGCGGCTGTGCGACGAGTTTTCCGTGCACCATCACCTTGTTCGCCAAACCCTTAATAACGCTGTAGAGAATGAAGAGGAAGGGGGCCTGCAGCAAGACGGGCAGACAGCCGCCCACCGGATTAGCACCCTCTTGTTTGTAGAGCTTCATCATCTCCTCATTGAGGAGTGCTCTGTTTTCAGGTCCCTTGTACTTCTGCTGGAGTTTTTTAATCTCCGGTTGCAGTTTTTGCATCGCCATCATTGACTTGGTGCTCTTGATCGTCAACGGCGTAAGTGCACCCATGATGATCACCGTGAGCATGACGATGGCGATGGCGTAGTTCGGCACGAGGCCGTAACAGAAGGCGAGAATTATCCCGAAAAGGTGGAAAATCGGCTGGAAGATGTTACCGACGTCGTGTTTGAACGAACTCATGACCGGACGCTCCTGGCTTTTTTGGGCAACGGGACTAGGTCAACACCATGGGGACCAAGTGGACGGCACCGCATGATCCGACGCAGGGCCAGCAGGCCGCCGCGAAGCGCGCCGTGAAGTTCGATGGCCTCTTCGCCGTAGTGCGAACACGACGGGTAGAAGCGACATGGCGAAGGTCGACCCATCGAAAACCGCCGGTAGGTCCTGATCAAGAGGATAAAAAACCTAGCCGTGGCGCTATTTTCAGTGTCCATTGGTTCGGTCAATCGCTCGACGGAGGTGGTGCTGGAGTTGTTCATATGAGAGTTTTCCTGTCTCCAAACCACACCGAATCAGGTAATTCCCTGGGTGGGGTTGGGGATCGAGGTCATCTATCAATGCCCGAAGTCGCCGGCGAATGTGGTTTCGAACTACCGCATTCCCGACCCGCCGGCTTATCGCAAAGGCCACATTCACAGAGGCATCTTGGTCGTGCGTCGCGGCTACGAAACTGATTCGTACCGGTCCGCTCTGACCTCGTCCCGTGGGTGTGGCAAAAAGCGCGAACTGCCGTCGGGTGCGAACCCGACCGGGCACCGACTTAGACCGTCAATTGGTGACGGCCCTTGTTACGACGAGCCTTCAGAACGGCACGGCCAGCGCGGGTACGCATTCGCGCACGAAAACCGTGCGTTTTTGCCCTTTTCCGCTTGTTCGGCTGATAGGTACGCTTCACGACATCCTCTTCTCAAAATGTAATAATGCGCTTCGCGGTACCCCCTGGGGGTCGCTGGCGCGCTGCTGGGAACAATCTTACCCCAACTCTTTCGACCCCCTAGGCAAACAGTTCGAAATGGGTGTATGGTGACTCTCCCCACGTCACGCGCATTTTGATTCTCGAGTGCGCGAGCCTGTGGATAAAGTCGTTGTACGCCTGTGGAGGAGTATTGTGCAGAACGGTGAGGAGATCTGGTCAGCACTTCAAGATTCCTTACGTGGTAACGCTTCTGAGGCGGTTTGGGCGGCTGGACTTAATACACTGCGCCTTGTGGATTACCATGACAATCAACTCGTCATTGGTGCGCCGAATCAGATTCAACTTCTACGAATACAGCAGCGATTCTTGCCTTTTATCACCGAACAAGCGCAGCAACTCGTTGGTTCTGAGGTCAAGGTTTCCCTCACCGTAAGTCAACCGTCTGAAAATTCAGACACTCCCGTTGTTGAAGCACCTGAAAATCCCGCCTCGGTTGTGAATTTCTCACCCAGTGTCGATCGTCCGGCACGACTCGACCCACGTATGACGTTTGACTCCTTCGTACCCGGTTCCTCGAACCGACTCGCCTTCGCCGCCGCCCAGTCGGTCGCGGAGACGCCCGGGAGGGCTTACAACCCTCTGATGATCTACGGAAACTCGGGACTCGGAAAGACACACCTCCTACACGCGATTGGGAATTACGTACAGGAGAACTACCCGGGAAGAAAGGTCCTCTACGTATCAACCGAGACCTTTCTGAATGACTTCATTCGCGCCATCCAGACGCGGACCCAGCTAGCTCTTCACGACCGTTATCGCGAGAATGACGTGTTGCTCATCGACGACATCCAGTTCATGGAAACCCGAGGTGAGACCTTTCACGAGGAGATCTTCCACACCTACAACGCACTCCATGGTGAAGGAAAACAGATTGTCCTCACGTCAGATCGCTCACCGCGTGACCTCGCTGGATTACAAGATCGATTCCGAAGCCGTCTACTTCAGGGTTTGGTCACCGAAATCGACCAACCCGACCTTGAGACCCGCATCGCGATTCTTCGATCGAAAGCGGAGCGCGAGGGAATCGAACTCCCTGGTGATGTTGCTGAGTGGATCGCTCAAAGAGTGCGCGACAATATCCGTGAGCTTGAGGGTTCGATCACGATGTTGCGCGCCTTCGCCAACTTGCGGCAGGAGCCGATTTCACTCGAGCTCGCAAAAAACCACCTGACCAATCTTGGACAAGAACAGATCATCTTGAAACCCGAGACGATTCTTGCGGTCGTGTCGGATTTTTACGGTCTCTCGGTGGAGGATGTTCGAGGCTCGAAGCGGTTGCGACCACTTGTTCACGCGCGTCACGTCGCGATGTATCTCATCCGCGACCTCCTCGACAACTACTCATATCCGATGATCGCGCGAATATTCGATGGTCGAAATCACACGACGGTCATCAGCGGTGTGGAGAAGATAAAAGACCAGCTCGCCGTCAATAGCGAACTACTCGCACAGATCAATCAATTGAAGCGTCGACTTCAGGGCGATGGAAGGGAATAGCTTGTGCACAACGATGGGCTTTTTTGTTGATTGCGAGATGATTTTCTCTTTGTAATCCACATCACTTCAATCTTGAATTTGTGGGGTTGAGGCATTAAGTCACAGGGGTGTGGGTGGTGTTGGTTGGTTGAAAATCGTTCTAATCAGGTTTTTTAACTCGTAACCCACATTTCCACAGACCTACTACTACTAACAATTCTCCACATAGACAACACACCGTAACCTCAGTAGTGAAGAAAGGTAGTTACATGAAGTTCAGATCAGAGCGAGATATTCTCGTCGAGGCGTTGAGTGCCGCAGGTCGAGTGGTTGCGACACGTTTGATAGGCGCAACGTCGGGCGTGCTGCTTTCATTGACGGGGAATCAACTCACGGTGACCGGCACCGATCTCGACATCACCGTGCGCACTGAGTTGGATGTGATTGGTCACGAAGATGGTGCGACGGTGGTACCAGCGCGATTGATCGTCGACGCGGTCCGTTCACTCGAAGCCGGTGCGGTGACCGTCGCAAGTACCGACGAGAGTGTTGAGATTTCACTCGGGCGTGCGAAATTCTCACTACGTACATTCTCAGTCGACGATTACCCGAAGTTGCCAGCGATCACCGGAACACCAAGTCTGGTTGCGGCACCAGATTTGACGCAAGGTCTTAGCCAGGTAGTTCGAGCTGCCGCGAGCGACGACGCTCGTCCATTACTCACCGGGGTTTTATTCACCACGGACGAGGGATCTCTTCGGTTGATCGCGACAGACTCGTACCGACTCGCGGTGAGAGACGTGCCCGGGGTGAAGAGTCTCACCGATACGCAAGACCTCCTCGTCCCCGCGCGAGCTCTTCAGGAATTGCAACGCGCAACGTCGTCACTGGGTAACGACGACACGATTGGGATAATCGTCACCGATATCGAGATTTGTTTCATCGTCGGCACCACATCCATTGCATCACGTCTCATCGAGGGCAATTACCCATCGGTCCTTCAACTGATTCCAGCAACCTACCCAAATCAACTTCGCATCGCTAAGGACACACTGCTCACCTCGCTACGACGGGCCAAACTTCTCGCCAAGGACTCGACGTCGTCGGTTCGACTGACGATGAAAGACAAGAGTGTCGAGATCAGGACCCAAAGCCACGACGCCGGCGACGTGGAGGACAACGTGGACGCGGACTACAACGGTGACGAAATCACCATCGCCTTCAATCCAAGTTTCTTGATTGACGGCATTGAGGCCGTCCCAGGTGACGAGGTGGTCCTGGAGGTTTCTGATTCGGTGCGACCAGCCATGGTCCACGGAGTTGATGACACACGATTCCGTTACCTCTTGATGCCTGTTCGAGTCCAGTAGAGGACGATCGGCGTGGGTCTCCACGAGCTGACGCTTCGAAACTTCCGTCTCTTCACTGAATTATCTTTTACTCCCGACCCCGAGGCGGTAACGGTCCTACTATCACCCAACGGCACAGGAAAGACGTCAGTGCTCGAAGCGGTCTTCGCGCTCGCGACTACCTCCTCCTTTCGAACGAGTGCGGCGAGTGACATGATTCGCAGTCACGAACAGGTCGCCGAAGTACACGGGGTTCTCTTTCAACAAGAACGTCGAATTCAGATCGACCTCACGCTCACCAGAGGTACGCGGAACACGACAAAGAAAACATTGGTCAACGGCCAGCGCCCTTCGAATCGCGCAGTAGTGGCTGAGGTACTACCCCTCACCGTGTTCACACCCGAGGGCGTCGACATTGTTCGACAAGGACCAGAACAACGACGAACCTATATAACCAATCTCCTCACTGACGTCGATCTCACCACGGGTGACATCCTCGAGCGATTCACAAGAGTGCTAAGTCAGAGGAACGCACTCCTTCGCTCACTTCAGGGTGAGACGCCGTCACACCTGCAACGAGAAGAGCTTTCGGTATGGGACGATGAGTTCTGTGACGTAAGTGAGCAAGTGGTGACAATTCGATTGAAACTCGTCGCCCAATTGGTGCCACTCGTGACGTATTTCTACCAAGAGCTCGCACAAAACGATCGTGAAGTGGCAGTCCACTACGAGAAGTCGTGGTCGGGATCCCTCCGCGACGCCCTCCGCGACGCCCTCCGCGACGATCTCTATCGAGGTCACTCCACCGTTGGACCACAACGCGACGACATCACGCTCGTTCTCGACGGTCGTGATGCGCGCCGTCAAGCTTCTCAAGGCGAGCAACGATCCCTCGCCCTCGCGCTACGTCTCGCCGGCCACGAATTAGTGCGACAACAGCGAAACCTTGACCCACTTCTCCTGCTCGACGATGTCTTCAGTGAACTCGATCCCTTGAGGAGTGATCAACTCTTACGACTCCTTCCAAAGGGACAAACATTGGTCACGACTGCGTCACCTCTACCGAGTGGCATGAATCCGTCGGTTGCGATCGACCTCTCGACGCTGTCGTCATGAAGAAGGTCCCCGAAGAACCGCGACCCCTCGGCGAGATTCTCGACGTGGTTGCGGGCCGCCTACGCAAGGTCGACCTTCGACTCATCGACGAGATTCGTCGCATCTGGCCAAACGTGGTCGACCCACTCTTGGCGGAACGATGCCATCCCGAGTTCATCAAAAACGGCGTGCTGTTGATTCGAGTTCCGTCGGGTGCGTACGCGCAAAAAATCATCGAAGAACGTGAGTCAATATTGCGGGGTTTCTCTTCGCTGGGTGACGGGGCACCCACCACACTTCGCACCGTTCTCGACGACGCGTAGATGTCACGTACGGGGGTTCAAAACGCGACCGTTGAGGTTTTGGCGTTACACCAAAGCGGGTAGGATAGAACAGCCGAAACGTTGAAATCGACCGCGCTGAACGTGCCAAAAACCATGCATCGAAAGGAATCCTTCGTGGCCCAGAAGTCCAAGGGATCGGCTGACTACGGAGCTAGTGAAATCACGGTTCTCGAAGGCCTCGAACCCGTCCGGGTACGCCCAGGTATGTACATCGGCTCCACGGGTCCGGCAGGTTTGCACCACTTGGTATGGGAAGTGGTCGACAACGCGGTTGACGAGGCCATGGCGGGGTTCGCGACACGTATCGACGTGACGATCCTCGCGAATGGAAGTTGTCGCGTCGCCGACGACGGACGCGGAATACCCGTCGACAATCATCCGAACTATCCAGGAAAGTCCGCGGCAGAGGTCGTACTCACGATGCTGCACGCGGGCGGCAAGTTTGGTGGTGGTGGTTACAAGGTTTCGGGCGGGCTGCACGGTGTGGGCGTCTCGGTCGTTAACGCGCTCTCGACGGAGCTACTTCTCGAAATCGATCGAGACGGAAATCATCACGCGCTGACCTTTAAGAATGGCGGCAAACCGTCGGGAAAATTGAAAGTGACCGGGCCAGCGCCACGAGGGAGAACCGGCACCACCGTGACCTTCACACCCGATCCCACGATTTTTGAAGACGTTGACTTTCGTGCACAGACGATCCTCGAACGACTTCAGATAATGGCCTTCCTCAATCGTGGGTTGGAGATCCGATTCGAGGATCAACGAAAAGGACGTGAGTCCAAAGAGACGTATAAGTACAACGGCGGCATCGTCGACTACGTTCGCCACCTCAACAATTCGAAGGAATCACTCTTTCGTAAGGTTGGTTTCTACGACCAATCCGAGGAGAGTCAAGAGGTCGAAGTCGCCTTTCAGTGGAATACGGGGTACTACGAAAGTATTCATTCATTCGCGAACGGCATCTCGACGATCGAAGGTGGGATGCATGAAGAAGGATTCCGTAAGGCGATCACCAACGTCGTGAACCGCTACGCGCGTAAACGTAATCTCTTGAAGGAAAAGGACGACAATCTCCTTGGCGAAGACATACGTGAGGGGTTGACGGCGATCGTGTCGGTCCGTCTCGCCGAGCCGCAATTTGAAGGTCAGACCAAGGGGAAGCTCGGTAATGTCTCGATGCGTTCGTTGGTCGAGCGAGCAACGAACGAAAAACTGGCCGACTGGCTCGAAGAGAATCCGCGCGAGGGTAACCAGATCGTCGCCAAGGCCGTGCAGGCCTCACGTGCGCGAATGGCCGCTCGACAGGCGCGTGATCTCACCCGACGAAAGAGTGCACTCGATGGCGCAGGTCTGCCGGGAAAATTGGTGGACTGTTCGTCAAACAATCCGCGTGAGTGTGAACTTTTCATAGTGGAGGGTAATTCGGCGGGTGGTTCCGCGAAGGACGCGCGTAATCCGCGTAACCAAGCAATCCTGCCCATCCGGGGAAAGATCCTCAACGTCGAGAAGGCCCGTTCCGACAAAATTCTGCGTAACACCGAGATCCAGGCGCTCATCTCGGCCATCGGAGCAGGTGTCGAAGCGGACTTTGACGTCTCGAAGGTACGT
>Ga0209611_10015123_pt1 | contig 10133 bp, 5 predicted proteins | sample S1TSphgellanicum_3_FD_187693 | JGI IMG/M metagenome (GOLD analysis project Ga0209611, IMG submission 187693) | Host-associated microbial communities from peat moss isolated from Minnesota, USA - S1T2_Fc - Sphagnum magellanicum MG (SPAdes) (version 2) | ecosystem: Host-associated > Plants > Peat... | reverse complement strand
AACTACCAATAGGCACCAATAAAATAACTTCCAATATCCACTAAACCAATAAACACCAATAAAATATATCGACATCAATAGCCACCAAATCAATATGCACTAATAAGCACTAAACCATTAGGCACCAATAAAATATATAATCACCAATGGCCATAAAACCAATAGACACCAATAAAATATATAGTCACCAATAGCCAATAATAGAATAACCAACAATATCCATTAATAAAATAGCCATAATTGGCCTCTTGTAATATAGCCCATAATAACTAATAATAACATAAGGTGAAATAACCTTCAATAACCTCACATAGTCGAAAATAGCCTAAAATGAAAAAGTTTAAAATGACCAAAAATAACTTATACTAATTACAAATAACTTAAAGTGAAATAGTTTACAATAACAAAAAATAACATAAAATAATCAAACGTAACTTACAATAATTGAAAATAATTTAAAGTGAAATAATTTAAAATAGTCAAAGGTAATAAATATTGTAGGGTGAAATAATTTAAATTAATGAAAAGTAGCCCTATAATAGTTGAAAATAGCCTACATAGGTAGTATTATTATATTAACAAAAAAATTATCCATTTATTATAAAAAAAATTCAAAATAACGATTGTTGAAATTATGATATTCAAAAAAAATATCGTTCAAATGAATATACACTTTCAAAAGGAAATAAATGTAATTATGTACATTATTGAATTAAAAAATATAAACTTGAATCATTTCATATGGACAAAAAAAATTAAATAAGATATGAATTTTCAAAGTTTATGTTTTTGTAATGTTTAAAATGAAGTATTTAATAAATATAATGCAATCTAACATAATATTAGAACAAGTGTGATGGCTTGATGGTAGGGTTATTTATTTCCATTTTACAATTCGAAGGATCAAACTTCACAAATGGTGTGTTTCTGGTCTATAGTGGTAAGTTTATTGAATATTTTTTTATGTAGTTCCCTAATGTAAATGCCTATTTAGGTTGATTACATGGTTTGTGTACGTAAGTTAGATAATGACACATGTCAATAATTCATAGGCTGAAAATCATGAAATTATCTATAATATTAAATAATTTAAATTTAATTGATTTCTATGTTGCTTAATTAATTAACTATCAAGTGAAATGGTTAAGTAAATTTGTATTTCATTAAATATTAGTGGACCAATTCATTTTTTGCAACAATTGGTCCTCATTCATTTGGGGGATGACTAGTTTCGTCATGGTAAAAATGTTCAAAATGTTCAAATTCTTTCAAAATTGAATAAAACCCAAAATCAATTAAAACGAATTTTGGTGTAGTGTATAATCACCTCTTAAAATTGGGATTTGAAAGATGTAAAACCTACTTCATAGTAACCTTATATTTTTTTAAATAACTTATAATAACTTAAGGAGGATTAATTTAACCTACGTTAAACTTGGTGAATGACTTATGTTATAATATGTTAATGTTTGTAATTTTCTAATGATTAATTATGTTACAAGTAAAAAGTTATGGTGTAATGGTTAAAGATTTCAACCTTTAAAGTGGAGGTGAAAGGTTCAAATTTTCACACTTGCAACTTAGGATCACCCTTTTTTTAACCTCCATAGCTTATTATAATTCTGTTTTTAATTTAAGGTGGGCTAAGTTAAGCTCATAAGTTAAGTCATTTAACTTTAATATTTAAACTTAAGTGGACTATGGTAGGCTTGAAGGCTATTTTGCTTAATTTAGACCCCATTTTAAAAATTAACTTAGGTGGTCGCATGGCAACAAGAAATTATTTGTAATTTTATAATTTATGCTTTAAAAATTATTTCAACCATTGGATTCATCTTTCATTATTATTATTTTATTTGATATTACAAAATTTGACCATTTTTTTGTATGACCTTTTAAAATCATAATCATCCATCCTTGACTTTAATCATGAAAATCATATGGAATGACAAAAACAATTATAGTCATGGCTACAATCAAATGGCATAAATAACTAGTTTGAATTGATTACATAGTCATTTAGTTGTTAAAGCATATACAAATGAATATTTGGTTGTGAATGGAATCATAGGTGTTTTTTTTTGGCTTAGTAATATAGATTAGAAAAATGATTATTTTTTATAAAAAATTATTGGATTGGAATGTACATATCAAATGTTGAAATATACATGAATATTATATATAGTGACAACATAAAATAATTAAATGTACACTAGAGTCTACTATGTCAATTTATTTCATATTGTGGAAAAAATTCAAGTTTCAAGATTTATATAAAATGAATAATAAAAAAATAACGATTTGATTATTTGTAAATCAAGGTTCATATGGACCTCAATAAAACAATATATGTTCATGGGTGAAAACACAATAATGTGCAACTTTTTTGTATAATAACCCATATTTTGCAAGATTTCATATTTTATAATTGGTGTGAAAAATGCATAAAATTTATTAGTTCATGAGGAACAACCAAACAAAATATTTTTAAAAATTGTATTATAAAGAAAATTTTGAAGTTGGGTCAAACATAATCAAAAGAACCACAAAGGGCATTGGATGTCAAATTATATCATAAAAAAATAGAGATTTTTTCCATTTGAAACCATGGTAATCATGGCACATTATTCCTTTTTAACACACATGTATGTCAAGAAACTCAGTTAAAAATCCATTTGATCCAATTTTAGGTTTTAGTTTAGTTTAAAACTTTTGAAAATGAAAAATTCTATCATTAAAAAAAAAAAAAATTACAGAGGGCTTTTGAAGGACTCATATAATAAAAATAAGTTGATCGTAAAAAATATGAGACAATAATAACCTATTAAACACACTAAAAAAACATTCACAATTTTTGAAATGTTGAATTCAAAAACTTTGAAAATTCAAAATATGTACAAGTGAAAATTAAGAATATCAAAACTTCAAAAATGTTTTACCACATATAAATGGAGTATAATTTACATAATTTATTGAACAAATTTGTAGTTTAAATTACATTAAATTCAACTTAAAAAATTTAACAAGTTTTGGTATGATTTCAAATTATCAGCATTTTTCAAAATGAAACATATAATTTTTGAGGAATCTATACATTTTTACAAATTCATATTTATTCAAAAATGATTGAGAATTTTTTTTGACTTGTTGGGCAATTCTAATAATTTCTCATAACAAGTTGCAAAAAAAATCATTCAAAAAATCATCCAAAAAATCATTCGTATGAAAAAATTATATTGGGGAAAATGGCATGCAAGTCTAATGTAAAGTACTGCTTGTGGCTCCTTTGATCTTGTTTTGACCTAGTTGTCATTTAAAAAGATTGAACTTTCAAAGTTTTACCAAATCACTTGTAACATTCCATAAAAATTCAATATTAACTCAATATGCCATCATATAGTGCCCACTTTAGTAGTATTTTGGTGTGAAGTATGGTGTGGTGACAATTATATTGTAATGGAATTTTTGAAAATTAAACCTCAATTTGAAACAATGAACATTATGAACCTTGATTTATAAACATGTTCATTAAAAACACCTTATGCTATAATATTATGTTATAACATTAAAGAATCATGCCAAAGAATTTTAACACCATGCAAAAATGTAACATCAATAATGATGTGGAAAAAGGGGACAACCCAACTATATTTCATAATGCATAACAAACTTAACCCTAGACTATTGTACCTCTTAATTAACCATTAAGTTAAACATATACATTAGTAAGTGTGTATTTAGACAAGGGGTATAACAATATTCATAATCTATGTGGAAGTATGTTACACTAAAACCTTCATACAATTACAAAAACAATTTAATTTCTACAAAAACATTCAACACAAACTCAATCAAAGATATGGAAAATAATGTTCAATAACAACAAATTAAAAAAAAGTTAATGAAATGGGAAAAGATAAAAAAAATTAGGAAATAAAAGTTTTCAATTATTAAGGAATGAAGATGGAAGGAGATGTGGAGGTTGAAGGAGGTTGATAAGGGATCCATAAATGAAAAAAGGAGGTTGTAATTGATATAAATAATATACATGATCTTAAATGACCCATGATGGCCAATCAAAAACCTTTTGTATGTGAAGCTATTCAATGTTCATTAAGGATGTGTAAGGTGGTCAATCATTATAGGAAAATGACATGGGTACCTTTTGTGAAACCATTTTATGTTGTTGTTGAGAAGAAACAAAAGCTCACCCTTTTGGTGTTTATAACCATTTGCTTTAATTTGGTTTGATTGTATTTTGTTTTCTAATTGTTAATGCTTCATGGGGAATGTTTTTAAATTGCAATAAATGTTCAACAATAAATTTTTTAATTTTAAAAATAAAATAAAATAATACATTCATGTAAGTCTTACTTTCAAATTATTTTAGGTCATCCTTTAAATTGCAAATGTTTATGTATGGTGTCGATGGGGATAGAAAATGTGTTAAAAACGTTCAACTTTTAATGTTTGCAAATATTGATTTTATATGTTTCTGAAATCAATTGGGGGAAAAAATAGTGACACAAATAAAAACATACAATGTTAAAATGTAAGAGGATTACATATAATACTTGAAGCTACATAGGTAAGTAGATAAATTGTTAGGTAAGTGCTAGTAAATAATAGTTGTGATTATGTTGCAATTAAGTTCCAACTATGTTATAACTATAATATATATCCCATATGTTAATTTGTTTTCCATTCCAATTTAATGACCTATATAAGGAGTGTTTCTAAAACATCCAAAGAACACAAAATTATTCAAATGCAAATGTCATTTGGGACATCATGAGTTAGTAAAAAAGGTTCAACCCTAAAGGTTAAATCGAAAATGAAATTATATTTTAAATGTATTTGTTGTATTTTATTTATTTTTGAATAAACTCTTCTTTTAATATTTCTAAAAACTTCAAAGCATGTTTTTGGGTCTTTTTAAAAGTTTTTTTAGTGCTTAATGTTGATGATAGGTTGAAAGCACACTAAGGTGGAGTACATAATCTTGTCATAACTTGTTAAATTATTAATCATGGGCAATGGAACAAAATATAAATGAATAATATGTGAAAATGACTCAAAAAAATAATATGACATGTGATATGATCACATTGTATGAATTTCATCTATAGATTTTCAACAACCATAACATATTGAACTTTTGAAGTGCCAAAAATCTTGTGTCACAATCCATATCATATGAATATGGACTCATTATATTTATTAAAATATTTAATTGAATGATTTTTATTCACATAGAAAGTAATATGATGCCATTGATACAAAGGAAGACGATTTTGAAAGATTTTGAAAATCATAAATTGAGATATATAATGAAGTACGAATATTTTTATAAAGTCATTTATTCATTTGAATTAATAATTTAACATTTGATACAATTATTTACAATTGATAAAATTTAGAATTAAAAAAAATTGTTTAGCCTTGCCATATAACTTGTGCAATATAATATTTTCTATTACAGTGTAAAATGGACTTATATTTTAACATTAGTATGGATTCCACATATGCCAAAAAATACTCCACCTTAATGTGCTTTCATCCAACAATAAGTAAATGATTGGTAGGTAGGTTGTAAGTAGGTAGGTAATACATAAGTAATTAGGAATTAAGAAAAAGGTTTGTGGGTAAGTATGTTAAAAAATAAAGTTTAATTGCACACCTATTTTATTTCCCTCAAAATATGAAATTTATGTACCAAATTTGTGACATTCCCAACATTTACATCTAGAATCTATTTAAACATTATTTGTTTGCCATTCATTGACAACTATTACCTCATGCAAGATTGACAAAAAAATAAGTTTCAAAATATTTTTTCTTAATTCAAAATTGTTTCATAATGATTTGAAGAAGGTTAGAAAATTCCATTCCATTTCATTATTACACTTTTTTCAACTTCTTTAAACATTGGTAAATGTTTTTCTTAGCAAGATCATGTAATTCAAAAAAATTACATTTTCATTTCAATTCAATAAATAAGGATGAAATATAAAATTAACAATGGATTAATTGGATTTTATTTATTTATAACTCCCCTTTTGATTTTTACCTCACCAAACACATACTCAAACATTAATCTTTTAACATATTCATATGTTGAAGGCAAAAGTGTTATGAAATTTCATTAAAAACATTTACAAATAATATTAACGGATTCTGGATGAATTTGATTATGAAAACATAATTGGCTATAAAGACAAAATATAACAATGAATCCATCAAATGAATATTTCACCCATTGAATTTATTACATCAAAATTATTTATATGGATGAAATTGACCAACTTAATGTAATTCCTTTATGGATAAAATTTGATGGATCATATTACATTTTGGGTGAATTGCATCCATATTATGAGTGCAAGCATGATTGGGGTATCACATTTGTACCCTAAGGACTCACTCCAACAACTTCTAAATTCACATTTTTCTTCATTTTCATATGATTTGTTTTATGTTTCGCAATTTTTTCAATGTCAAATGAAATAATTTTGTTCCAAGTTTTATATAGGCCTTTAAAGTATCTATTGTTTTCATTTATGAAAGTGAGAATAATAAAATTTATCCAATGTGAACCATGTTTTATCAATGCATCAACATTCCTTGAAATTTGACTTTTTCAAACTTTTTACACGACAATAACGCATTTGGTTCTTGTCATATCATACGTTTTATACACATTAACACATAAGGTGTTTGTAGTAAAAATCTTGGGCCAAAAAAAGTTGTGTTACACTCTTTATGAGTCTTGGATTTTTTTGAAGGACTTGGTAAGAATCATTAAACTTATTCAAATTTGACATTCTATGCAATAATAATACCTTTGTAATGTATATATTTATCAATAAAATCAAACTTTGAATGTGTCATTAAGTTTCAACAACATGTTTACATGAGAGGTTTTAGAGAATGTAAAATGAAATAGTCCTCTTTTGGGTACTCCAATCATACTTTGACCCTTATCAAGTTTCATCCATAGTTCTTGTATGTGAACAATATTTTTAACTACAAACATAATTTCATCCATACTATCAAAGTTTTAAATGTAAAAGATTTCATTATTGTCATCCACATGCTTTGTGTTTCCATATGTCATTATAATTTCAAATGGATCCATGTTGATAATTTCACAAATGTCATCAAATTAATCCAAATGCTTTGTTTTCATCCAAGTGATGAAGTTCAATTTCATTCATTTGGTCAATTCATTCATAACATTAATTCAACATATGGTTTTAGTTTTCCATGTATTCTATTTCACCCATGTTTCTGCTCATCTTTGTAAAACTTTTCATCAATGTCAAGTTTATTTATTTAATCCTTTTGTCCATTTTATCAAGTAGAACATTACATCAACTTCAAAATAATCCAATTCATCACTTTTGTCCATTCCACCAATTCCACTTTATGCCATTTTCATCCACATGTTGAGTTCCATTTCATGTTGTGAATTTTATTTCTCATTAAGGTCAAGATGTTGGAACGAAAAATGAGAGGTTGGTAGATAGGGATGTAGCTTCCAAAGGAAATGGAGGTTGGCATAAAGGAGAGGAAATTTGGAAGGGAGGGGAGGTAGGTTGCAAAGGAAAGACATGTAGTTTCTAGAGGAGATGAAAGTCGACAATGAAAACAATAAGTTGCGAGGTGGGTCCTTTAAGTAGGAATGTTGTGGTGCACATTTCTAGATAAATAATACATCATTTTAAAGGTTGTTTATGTTAGACAAAAATTTGATATTTTCATATAACCAAAGATCATGATTCATAACCTCTTTTTATCCATGTGAAAATTGAACCAATGTTATTTGAAATGAATCATACCACACGATATTGATATTAAAAAAATCCAAAAATTTGTAATGAAAATTATGGGTCCCTTGGTAAAATTATTTCCTCTATGAAAAGGGAATCGTGCTCATGAAGTGCTACAACATGATTATGTATCATCAAGTTGAAATGGAGAGATAAGTGGATGGAAGAAAGGTTAAGGACCTATGACGGACTCTTCCTCTTACAAAAAATCACAAAAGTGTTGTATGCACATTCATATGCCATTCACCAAATTGACATTGGTATGTACTTGTTTATTAGTTGTACTTATTAATTGGGGTGGAAGTTGCACTCAAAATGTTTTATTTTGTGTTGTTTACTAGGAGCCACTTTGATTGGCCTATTGCAATTTTTTTTGTTTTTTGAAATGTTTGGCACTCCCCCAAAATAGAAGTATATAGGTGCTTCCTTTTAGCTATTTTTATAGGTTATGCAAGTTCAATTTTGGGCAAAAAATAATGGGATAAAATATGGTGCTATTGGTAACATCTTGGGGAACACATTGGGGATGGAATTTGGAACCTTTGGGAACATCATCTTGGGATGATACATAAAAAACTTGAAGAAAATGTTGGAAATGTGATTGGGAACCTTTTTGGGAACATGGTGGGAACAATTCAAAAAATAGAACATAGTGACAATATGAGAGATCCTATGAAAATGTGAAGATTAAAAAATAATAGTAATTGAAGTAAAAAAATGACAACAATCAAGAGGAATAGTTTACAAGGAATACCAAAATTAAATTGAGGTTGAAAATGTGCCTCCAAAATAATTTTGCGCTTTTTGTTTGGTGGTGATCAACATCTTTGATTTTTTCATTGCAAATGAAAACATTCACACTATGGACACTTTCAAAATAGAAAAACATGAAGCCGTTTCCTTTTGATCTAGTTATGTAGGTTATGAGGGTTTGGGCAAAGTTTGGGCAAAGGTATGGGAAAATGTGATAATACAGCAAACTCTTTTTAAAATCACACCCATTTTAATCTCATTCTTGTTTGTGTCACACATTTTTTTGGTAACCATTCATTTAGTATAAAACGTCATTCTTTAAGTCATTATCACACTTGTTAGGAACACGAAATATTTGCAAAGCTTTCCTTATAAATGTGATTATAATAAAAGAAATCTATAGTAAATATTATGGTTTCATAAATTGTAATTCCCTTTGGCATTGATAATGTTGTTTTGTGTTCAAGTAATGCAAACTAACTACAATGAATCTAGTTGAAAAGAAAAGAAAACTTTCTAATGCAACAAGCAAAAGATGTGCGAACTTACTAAAAAAGCAAAAAATCTTAAAAAATAAAATAAAATAACAAGATACACAAGCTAATAATTAAAGAGCTCAAACTCAATGTGAATCATCACATTAAAATAGGGAAAAATCAAAGCCTTTTTCAAGGAGTTTAGAATAAATTATGTAAGATTTTTATTTTTTTGGCACCTTTATTCTAGCAGAAAAGAGCTATTTTGTAAAGTTTTTTTTTTTTTTGGCCTATAATCACAATCATGGAAGGGTTTATATGGAATGTCCCAAGCTCCAGCCCCCTCTCCCCTACCGTCCAAATTTCCAATACTGCACTAGTTAGCTATGGCACAGGAAAGGAGCTTGTAGTCAAACCAGCTTTGACAAGCATTGAAAGTCTTGAAAAGCCAAAAAGAGTAATTGAAAAAGGACAAGCAAATGCATTGATGTTCGATTATACCAAGATTGCAAATTTCCTTAGCATGGATACAACTTCCAAGGTCTCATAACTTACTTGCTACCATGTGACTGTCACAAAGCGCCTTCCAACACATGGCATGTGAATTGTTTACTAACCCAAAAATCTATGTATCTCTTAAATGAATTTATATCAAGTTCAGTATAACAATCAACAAATGTTCAAGGACTTTTATTGAGTGGAAAAGAAATGAAAATACCGTCTTCTTAGGTCCGCATTACAGTGGGAGTCAGGGCCAAAAAATCTTCGGGCCAACTTTGAGCATTTTTGAGTTGCAAATTGGCCCCAAGTTGCTATTAAATGCTACCACATTGACATCAGGATATTAATGAATGCTAGAACATTGGCCCACGGGTTGCAAATTGGCCTCTCAAATTTGAGAGTACTCTTCTTTCAGCCTTGGGGCCAATACAAGGCCATAAAGTTCAGCATTTATTAATACTTGGGGCAGATTGAAATGTTTTTTTCTATTTCAGCCTTGACTCCTAGTGTAAAGCTCTTGGGGCTGATTTCAACTTTTGCAGTAATAGGAATGCTGGATTTGGGTTGAACA
>Ga0209611_10015121_pt1 | contig 10135 bp, 5 predicted proteins | sample S1TSphgellanicum_3_FD_187693 | JGI IMG/M metagenome (GOLD analysis project Ga0209611, IMG submission 187693) | Host-associated microbial communities from peat moss isolated from Minnesota, USA - S1T2_Fc - Sphagnum magellanicum MG (SPAdes) (version 2) | ecosystem: Host-associated > Plants > Peat... | reverse complement strand
GCCTTCGACGTGGTGATCGTCCATTCCTTCAGCCGGTTCTTCCGCGATCACTTCGAGCTGGAGTTCTATGTCCGCAAACTCGCCAAGAACGGCGTGCGCCTGGTCTCGATGACCCAAGAGCTGGGCGACGATCCGATGCACATCATGATGCGTCAGATCATGGCCCTGTTCGACGAGTATCAGTCCAAGGAAAACGCCAAGCACACCTTGCGCGCCTTGAAGGAGAACGCGCGCCAAGGTTTTTGGAACGGCGCCCTGCCGCCCATCGGCTACCGCGTCGTGGACGCCGAAAAGCGTGGGGCCAAGGTCAAGAAGAAGCTGGAGATCGATCCGCTCCACGCCGACACCGTGCGGCTGGCGTTCCGGCTCTCTCTCGAAGGCGACGGCATGTCGGGGCGCATGGGCGTGAAGGCCATCGCCAAGCACCTCAACGAGCGCAAGCTTTATACCCGTGCGGGCGGTCGCTGGGGCGTGGGCGCGGTCCACAGGATGCTGACCCGGCCGACCTATATCGGCCGCCACGAGTTCAACAAGCGCGGCAAGAGCAAGGCGTTGAAGCCCGCCGATCAGGTTATCTCCATCCCCGTCCCGGCGCTGATCGATCAGGAGACCTTCGACGCCGTTCAGGCGCACCTGAAGTCCCGCAATCCCAAGGTCGCCCCGCCCCAGGTCGTCGGCGGCCCAACCATGCTGACCGGCATCTGCTTTTGCGCCGACTGCGGCGGCGCCATGACCATCCGCACCGGCAAGTCGGGCCGGTATCGCTATTACACCTGCTCCATCGCCGCCCGGCAGGGCGCGACCGGCTGCAAAGGCCGGTCGATCCCCATGGAGAAGCTGGACGATCTGGTCGCCCAGCACCTGGAGGAACGCTTGCTCGATCCCGAGCGGCTGGAGGAGGTCTTGAACGCTGTCCTAGACCGCCGCCAGGAGCGCACCGAGCGCAGTGCCGCCCACGCCACGGAACTGCGCAAGAAGGCCGCCGAGGCCGAGGTCCGCCTAAAACGGCTCTATGACGCCATCGAAAGCGGCGTGGCCGATATCGAGGACGAATCACTCAAGGAGCGCATCGCCGAACTCAGGGCGCTGAAGTCCCAGGCCCAGGCCGATGCAGAACGCGCCACCGTCGCCCTCCAGGCGGCCGGCGCCGAGATCACCCCCGCCAAGCTCCGCACCTTCGCCGACGCCGCCCGCAAACGCCTGCGCGGCCCAAACGGCGGCTATCGCCGCGACCACCTTCGCGCTCTCGCTCAGCGGGTCGAGGTGGCGGAGGGTGAAGTCAGGATCATGGGCTCACGCAGTGAGCTTCTCAGAACGCTGGCCGCGTCTGCCGGCGCAAAATCGGCGGCTGGCGGCGTGCCCAGCTTTGTACCGAAATGGCGGTGGGAGAGGGATTCGAACCCTCGATACGGTTTCCCGTATACACGCGTTCCAGGCGTGCGCCTTCAACCACTCGGCCACCCCACCATACATCATCTGGGCCTTGAGGTGCGCGCGAGGCCTAACGCCCCCGCCCAGGCCGGGAAGGGCGCGAGATATACCTGGCGGAGCCTTTACCGCAAGCCTCTTCGAACCAGCCTCTGTTACCTCAGCGCCGTCGGCTTCCTATGTCTGTGGTCAAAGCGAATTGGAGCCCACCATGCTGTTCAGCCGCAAAACGTTAGACCTGCCGACGCCGGAGACGGCTTTGAAGGGGCGGCCCGACGAGATTCCCACGGCGGCCAACCATTTTGTGAACGGCCACGCCCTGAAAGGCCCCTATCCCGAGGGGGTTGAGCTAACCCAGGTGGCCATGGGCTGTTTCTGGGGCGTGGAGCGGCTGTTTTGGACGCGACCGGGCGTCTGGGTCACAGCCGTAGGCTATGCCGGCGGCGTCACGCCCAATCCGACCTATGAGGAGGTCTGCTCGGGCCGCACGGGCCACACAGAAGTCGTGATGATCGCCTTCGACCCGAAGGTCATCGCCTACCCGGAGCTGCTCAAAATCTTCTGGGAAGGGCACGATCCGACCCAGGGGATGCGCCAAGGGAACGATGTCGGCGCCCAGTACCGCTCGGCGCTTTACACTTACAGCGAGGCGCAGGCCCAGGCGGCGCAGGCCTCGCGCGACGCGTATACGTCTGCGCTGCGTGGGCGGGGCTATGGTCCGGCGACCACGGAGATCAAGGCGGCGGGACCGTTCTATTTCGCAGAGGCCTATCACCAGCAATATCTGGCCAAGAACCCGGGCGGCTACTGCGGTGTGGGGGGAACGGGGGTTGTCTGCCCGATCGGCGTGGGCGTCGGCGCCTAACGCCTAGGCGATGGGCCGCGAACTGCAGCCCGCATGCGCTATCGCCGCAGGCGTGCGCTAAAGCGTCGCGGTTTGACTCGCATCCTTTTTCGCCGCTGCTCATTATCGGCTTGATCGCATGAGAGGGCCGATGAGTGTTTGAGGCTTATCTGCGACGGCTCATTGGGTTGGGCTGTCTCACCATCGTCGATGCAAAAGGCCGCGGGGCCGTCTACGGGGACGGATCAGGGCCGCCCGTGACGGTCCGCCTGCGGCCGGGCGCCGCCGGCCGGATTCTCCTCAATCCCGACCTGAAGTTTGGCGAATGCTTTATGGACGGCGACCTGATCATCGAGCAGGGGGACATCTATGCTCTGCTTGAGGTCATCGCCCGCAATATGGTGGCCAACCACCGTCCAAGGACCGACTTCGAGCGGTTTCGCTTCGCGGTGCAACGGCGCATCAGCCAGATCAACGACCGCCGGGCCGCGCGCCGCAACGTATCCCATCACTACGACCTGTCCTATGACCTCTATCGCAGGTTCCTGGACACCGACATGCAGTACTCCTGCGCCTATTTCGCCGCCCCCAACGCCACGCTCGAAGAAGCCCAGGCGGCGAAGAAGGCCCATATCGCGGCCAAGCTGCGGTTGCATGACAACGTCAGCGTTCTCGACATTGGCTGCGGCTGGGGCGGCCTTGGACTTATGCTCGGGGACCAGGCGCAAGGAGCGCGCGTACTGGGCGTGACGCTCAGCCAAGAACAGCTCACGGTCGCCCGCCACCGCGCCCAAGCCCAGGGCGTGGCGGATCGCGTGCGGTTTGAGCTGTGCGACTACCGCGATGTCGAGGGCCCGTTCGACCGCATCGTCTCGGTCGGCATGTTCGAACATGTGGGGCGGCCCAACTACCAGTCCTTTTTCGACACCATCGCACGGTTGCTCGACGACGACGGCGTCGCCCTCGTGCATTCCATCGGCCGCCGGTCAGAGCCGGGCGTCACCCAGCCCTTCATCCAGAAATACATCTTCCCCGGCGGCTATATCCCGGCCCTGTCGGAAGTCCTGCCGGCGATTGAGCGTGCGGGCCTGTGGGTCGCCGATATCGAGATCTTGCGCCTGCACTATGCCGAGACGCTGCGGGCGTGGCGGCGGCGGTTCGAAGGTCAGCGGACCGAGATCAGCGACCTTTACGACGAGCGCTTCTGCCGGATGTGGGAATTCTATCTCGCCTCCAGCGAGATCGCCTTCCGCTATTTCGGCTTCATGAACTTCCAGATTCAACTCACCAAGCGCGTAGACGCGCTACCGATCACCCGGGACTACATGATGGAGCCTGATCCGCCGCTGGCGCAGACGATGACGGCCGAACGGGCCGCCGCGGAATAGACGGGGCTACTGGCCCAGCCAACGCGCCAGGCCGCCATGGCCGATGCGCGCGCGGTCTCTGAGAACAGCCGACGCATAGGTTCCGTCCTTGCAAACCCCTGTTGAGCCGACCGGGGCGGCCAGGACAGCGACGGGGGGCGCGTCCGCCAGACAGGTCTTCATAAAGGCCTGGTCGGCCGAACCGGCGCCAAGGCTCGAGGTTTTCTTTAGAGCCGCAAGCTGGGCGTTGCAGTGACCACGTGCTGGCGGCGGTCGAATGGACCTCTGCGCCGACCTGAGCCGCCGCGGCGCCACCTTGCGATTGGATCAACTGTCCGCTCGAACAGGGGCGAACCCCAAGACCGCAAATTGTGGCAAAATTATCGCATCCGCCACATTTACCCTAACGTTTGATCTGGACGAGGACGCCGTAACAAAACCATCATATCTTGGCGTTAGGTGGCCGATACGAGCTACTCGGGCCTTTCGGGATAGATTTCCAATGATCAAGATAAATATAAAGACTTCGCTGTTGGGCAGCGCCGCGTTCGGCGTGATCGCCGCCCTGGCGCTGACGTCCACCGCGGACGCCGCCACAAAGCACAAGAAGATTGTCCATCATGTCGCAAAAGCGACAGATGGCGGCGAGATAAAGGCGTTGCGCGACGAAGTCGCCGCTCTCCAGGCGCGCTTAGACGCTCAACAGTCTGCGCAAGTGCAAACTCAGGCTGCGGCTCAAGCGGCCCAGGCCCAGGCGGCCAGCGTCGCCGAGGAGCTGCAAACCGCCCAGGCGCAAAACGCCGACGCGACCGCCGCCGTGCTGGCCAGCATTCCGACCCAGGTTGCGACCGCCGTCGATGCGGTGAAGCCGAAGACCGACGCGATCTACTACAAAGGCGTGAAGATCACGCTCGGCGGCTTCGCCGAAGCCGACAGCATTTACCGCTCGCGCAATACGGCCAACGACCTGTCGACCAGCTGGAACAGCATTCCCTTCGCCAGCACCGCCGCAGGCCATCAAGATCAGCTGACCTTCACCGGTCGCCAGAGCCGGATAAGCGGTCTCGTCGAAGGCAACGTCAGCCCGAGCATCAAGCTGTCCTATTATGGCGAACTGGATTTCCAGGGCGCCGCTCAGTCGGCTAACCTGAACCAGTCTGACTCCTTCAACCCCCGCATCCGCGTGATGTACGGCACGGCCGATTTCAACGATTCTGGCTGGCACTTCCTGGCCGGCCAGAACTGGTCGCTGGCGACGATGAACTCAAAGGGCATCACGCCCCGCAATGAAGTTCAGCCCATGACGATCGATTCGGCGTATCTGCCTGGCTACGTCTATGCGCGCCAGCCGCAGTTCCGGATCACCAAGGACTTCCTGAACAAGTCGCTCTGGTTCGCGGTCTCGGTTGAAGAGGCCCAGACGATCGAAAGCGGCACTTTGCCGTCGGGCACCTTCTACGCCATCAACAACGGCTCGGGCTATTTTGGCGGCGCTACCAGCTCCGTGTCATCGACGGCGACGGGCAGCAGCGGCGCCGTGAGCATCACGCCGACCGAAACCTGCACCACGACAACCGCCTTGAAGACGACCTGTACGTCTTCGGCCATCGCGGTGAGCGAGCCCACGACGGCGACGCAGTCGCTCAATCATATCCCCGATGTGATCGCGAAGGTGGCTTATGAGCTGCCGGTTTATGGCCGGACCATCCACGTTGAAGGTTATGGCCTGGGTCGCGCCTTCACCGCCGCCACGCTGGCGGGCGTGGAGCAGAACGTCTATGCTGGCGGCTTCGGCGGCGGCGCGGTGGGTCCGATCATCCCCGGCCTGCTCGACTTCCATGCCTCCTTCCTGACCGGCAAGGGCGTTGGACGTTACGAAACCAGCCAGCTTCCCGACGTCACCTTCAATGGCGCGGGCGTCATCAAGCCGATCGAAGAGACGGACTTCATGGCCGGCGTCGTTCTGCACCCGACCCCGACCTTGGACATCTATTCCTATGTCGGCGCTGCTCACGAGGACCGTACGTCCTACCAAGCCGGCGCGACCGTCTATGGCTACGGCTACAACACGAAGACCAGCCTGGCCGGCTGCTTCACCGAAAACGGCAGCTGCTCGGCGGCGACGGAGCTCCTGGAGCAGGTCAACCTCGGCTTCTGGAAGCGGATCTACCAAGGCACGTTCGGCCGCGCTCAGGTGGGCATGGAATACGACTACACCGAACGCCATGCCTTCGCGGGTAGCAACGGCGCCCCGATCGCCAACGACAGCGAACTGGACGTCAGCTTCCGCTACTATCCGTTCTAATCGCACCCTCGATATCGAGGGTTTTACGGGAGGGGCCGCGCACACGCGTGGCCCCTTTTTTATGGGTAGCGCCAAGCCTTGGCGTCTCGCCCTATTCGGCGGTCAGCATCTGATTGAGATTATTGAGGTGGTGCCCCCGGTCGGAGTCGAACCGACACACCTTGCGGTACCGGATTTTGAGTCCGGCGCGTCTACCAATTCCACCACAGGGGCTTAAACCAACATCCATCGTCGCCCGCACCGCGTCCGCAAGTGTTGGGCGAGCCGGCCGGATACGGCGTTTTCGAGCCCGACGCAAGCTGGGCGCAACGGCGTCGCGCGGAACGGACTCCGCTCGATCTGACTTGCCCAAGATAGGCTTTGCCTGCCGACGCCCATATGGCAAGCCACCGCGGCCATAGGAGATGCGGATGCCGGAGCCCTATTTTTACGAGGTCGCCAAGGGCCATGGACTTCCCCATGACCCGTTCAAGGCGATCATCGCACCCAGGCCCATCGGCTGGATCTCCACCGTAGACGCCGACGGCTTGATGAATCTGGCGCCCTACAGCTTTTTCAACGCCGTCTGCGATTCGCCGCCGATCCTGATGTTCTCCAGCGCCGGCTGGAAGGACACCGTCGCCAATGTCGAGGCGACCGGCGAATTCGTCTGGAACCTGGCGACGCGCCCCTTGGCTCAGCAGATGAATACCAGCTCCGCCAGCGTCCCCCACGAGATCGACGAGTTCGACCTGGCTAAGCTCACCGCGGCGCCGTCGCGGCTGGTCAAGGCGCCGCGGGTCGCTGAGACGCCCGCAGCGCTGGAGTGTCGGCTGCTTCAAATCAGCGAACTCAAGGACCTGCAGGGCGCCCCCACGCGCCACTTCATGGTGCTGGGTCAGGTTGTCGCCGCCCACATCGATCCCGCCTATTTGAAGGAGGGCCTGTTCGATACCGCCGCCGCCCAGCCCATCGGCCGGTGCGGCTATCGCGGCGATTACGCCGAGGTTGATCACCTGTTCCAGATGGTGCGACCGGGCGGTTGAGCGCCTGCGGCCCGCGGCTATTGGACGGGCGGGCCATAGCCATAGCTGTAGGCGCGCGGAGGCGCAGGCGCGTCGGCGACCGCGTCGTCATAGGCCAGAGGCGAGCCTGAGGAGGCCACGGTCGCAGCCGGCGCGCCGTAGGGTCCTCCAACAAAGCTGTCGCCTGGTTGCGGGCCGTAGGGGCGCCAGCGCGAAGGCGCCGTCAGCGACGCTGCAGGCGCAGTCGCAGCCAAGGCGTAGGTCTCTCTGGCGACAGGACGGGGCGTAGGCGCAACCGCAGAGTACGCCATCGCCCCCGGTTGGGCGGGCGCGGGCGACGCCCCGGCGGCGCGGCCGTCCATCACACTGTCGCGCTCGGGGCCGCCCAGAGACGCCAGCGCGATCGGCACCAGGATCGACCGCGAGGGCGCCGCAGCCGGCGGCGCGGCGGTCCAGCCCACAGAGGTCACCACGCACTGCCCCGTCTCCATCAAACCATGGCGGCCGAGACAGAACATGCCCTCATAATGGGGGCCGGCGACGGCCAGGCACTGATTGAGGTTCAGCTTGGCCATGTTCAGGCATTGGGCGTTGGTCGCCTCGCTCAAGACCGGCGTCAGCTGGTCGACGGAATCTTCGCCAGCGGCGCCCAACACCGCCAGGGCGGCGAGGGCGAGGCCGCGCGCGACGGTGGCGGTGGGCGCCGCGGTTCTGGCCTGAGGCGCCGAGCCGATTCGACCTGCGGCCACCACATTGGTGATCAAGGCCGGGGCGTCGGCCGGGGACAACACCATCTTGGTCGCCGACTGGGCCTTCACGCCGGTCAGGAGCGCCTCGGGGCCGTCGATAGGCGCCTTGGACCAAGCCTGCTGTTGCAGAGTGTAGGACGCCTGTTTCACCGCAGCGCCAGAAGAGATGACGGAGTCGCCCAGCCGTCCGATGACGCTGACGACCAGAGCGCCGGCCTCGCGCGCGGCGGGCAGTTGCAGCGCGGTCTCGGGCTTGTCCAGCAGACGACGGACCAGCTCCCGGCGGACCACCGGATCCTGACCCAAGTCGCTCACGCCCTGGACGAAGCGGGCGTCCTGCAAGGCGGCCAGCGCGGCATAGGCGATGGCCCCTTCCTGGAACTGCTGAGGCTCATAGCCGGCGCCCACCAGCACGGCCTTGGCGACATCGGCGCCCTCGTGGGGGTCTGGGGCGATGGCCGAGGCCCGGTGGACATAGCTGTCGAAGGCGGCGGCTGCATCCATCACCCTGCGCGCAATGGCGACGGTCGGGGCGGAGTCCGCCTGCTCGGTCGGCGGCTCGGCGGCGCGCAAAGCCTGGGCGTCGGCGGCGCCGCGGCGCAGGGCGGCCAACTGGGCGTTCAGGGTACTGGCCGGCGGCGTGACGCTGCTGGCGAGCGCCGAGGCGCCGTCTTCGGCCTCGGCGGGGCTATCGGGAATGGCGTGGATCGGAGACGGCTGCACCTCGGCATGGGTCAAGGTCGGCGGAGCAGCCTGAGAGACGGGTGTTTGGGCGACCGCAGATTGGGCGACAACGCTCGCCGCCGCCAAGCTCAACCCCATGAGACTGGCCGCCGCCATCAAGGCTCGGCTTAACGGAGTTGTTGGTTTCAGCACCTTAGCCATGTCGCCGCCCCTTGATATTAAATGTCGCCGATTGTGGTGTATCTTGCTCGCACTATCGGGCCATCGACCAAGATTTACTTGCCATTCGAAGCCCGAAATACATGCCTCAAAGAAATTGATGGGCGCGGACTATTAAGAAATCCCGCATGCACATAGTTTCGACACATTTAACGCATTCTACGGCGACGACGCTCGCACCGGCCCCCGAGGTCCGGTATCGTCTCCCCATGAGCGAAATCCAGATTCACGAGCCAGAGCGTGGGGACCGGCATAAGGCGTTGTCGAACGGCGCCGTGTTCAGATTTATCGCCGCGCATTGGATGCGACGCCCCTGGCGGCTGGCCTTAATCATCGCCCTGATGCTGTCCGGCACGCTCTGCGACCTCGGCATTCCCTGGGCGGCTGGCGCCCTGGTGGAGGCGGTCTCCAGCCCGCTGCGCCGGGCGGACTCGGCGTGGCGCGCGTGGGCCATGCTATCGGCGCTCTATCTTGGCATGTACATGCTGCGTAACCGCGCCTTTCTGGCTATGAACGGCTTTTCCGCCCGCAACATGGAGGAGATGGTCAACGCCAGCTTTGAGAGGGTGCAGTCGTTCTCGTCCGACTGGTTCGCCAACACCTTCGCGGGCGCCACGGTGCGAAAGATCACCCGCGGCATGTGGGGCTATGACGCCGTGTCGGATTCAGTCTTCTTGATGCTGGGGCCAAGCCTTTTGGTCCTCGCGGGCCTCGCCGTTTCCATTGGCCTGCGCTGGCCTCTGGCCGGTCTCTTCTGCGGCCTGGTGGTCGCCAGCTTCATGGTGTTCAACCTGCTGATGGCGGCGCGCTACATCCGCCCCGCCAACCTGAAATCCAACGCCTTCGACTCCAAATTGGGCGCGACCCTAGCTGACGCCATTGGCGGCAACGCCGTCGTCAAAAGCTTTGGCGCAGAGGCGCGGGAAGAAGCCCGCAACGCGGAGGTCACCGCCGCCTGGCGCGCCGCCGCCATCACCACCTGGAACCGTTTCAACGCCGTGAACCTTGGCCAGAACGTCATGCTTCTGCTGCTTCAGTCAGGCTTGACCGGCCTTCTGGTATGGTCCTGGGCCAAGGGGCGCGCCTCGCCCGGCGACGTCGCCTTCGCCATCACCTCCTTCATGTTGATGAGCGGCTATATGCGCAATTTCGCCGAGACCACGCGCAACCTGCAAAAGGGCTTGGACGACACCTTGGACCTCGCGCTCTATATGCGTACGCCCGCCCAGGTGGCGGACCGTCCGGACGCCCGCCCGATGCGCCTGGCGGCCCGCAGCGCCGAGGAAAGACGCCAGCGCGGCGAAATCGTGTTCGACCGCGTGACCTTCCGCTACGCCAATCAGCCCGCGCCCCTTTACCGCGATTTCTCCTTAACAATTGCGCCGGGCGAGCGTGTGGCCTTGGTCGGGCCGACGGGCGGGGGCAAGTCCACCTTCGTCAAGCTGATCCAGCGTCTGTACGATCTGGAGACCGGCGCCATCGTGATCGACGGCGAAGACATCGCGGACCTGACCCAGGCCTCCTTGCGCCAAGCC
>Ga0209611_10015119_pt1 | contig 10136 bp, 9 predicted proteins | sample S1TSphgellanicum_3_FD_187693 | JGI IMG/M metagenome (GOLD analysis project Ga0209611, IMG submission 187693) | Host-associated microbial communities from peat moss isolated from Minnesota, USA - S1T2_Fc - Sphagnum magellanicum MG (SPAdes) (version 2) | ecosystem: Host-associated > Plants > Peat... | reverse complement strand
GTGTCCACTTGGAAGATACAAAGACATTGTGGGAGAATCGTAATTCACCATGATGGAATGTGAAGGGGCATTATGTTGATGTTCATTCAATGTCACGCTTGATGGTTGAACCCCTTTTGTTCCATTCATCATAACATCTACATATAACCTCCTAATCTAACATGCATTAGATTTTTGAAAAGTTAATTTAAAAAGGAGCCATGTTACAAAATCTTATAAGTTTTTATTCTTTTGATCAAGAGTTAAGCCTTGGGACTAAAAATCACTTTGCTTAGGAAAAAACAAACAATTTTAACCCCCTCTACTTTTGGCAAGTGTAACGCCCTTACAGCAAACCTGATGATGCTGAAATTTAGAGAGAACCTTCTACACCTCCTACACAAATTTTTTTTTAAGTTTGATACAAATCCAATAATGGATTTGGGAGGAACAATTATTTTAAATAAAACTCTAGAGGCTTTGTCATGGAAATCCTTCCATGAACTCCACTACAAACACCCTTTACTTTCGGCAAGCGTAGCTCCCTTACAACAACCTCAATGATGCTAAAAATTGAAAAGAACCTTCTACACCTCCTAAACAAGAACTGTTTTTAATTTGACACAAATCTAATGGTGGATTTGGGAGGAGCAACTATTTGAAATAAAACTCCAGAAGTTTTGTCATGGAATTCCTTCCATATTTATTTCTTGCACACATCTTTTCCATGAACAACACCTTTCCACACATAAGAACAAATCTTTTTCTCACACATTCATTCTCCTCCTTTCCCCTTCCCCCAACACATGATATTCTTTTCTCTTTTGGTAAGCATCCATGACCTTTCCTTGAGCTTGTTCCCCTTGTCCAATCGAAGCTTCGAATTTTTTTTTTCCCATCAATGGCCTCCTCGTCCTTCAAGAGCCAATGAGATTTGAGAATGATTTGCCCTCTAATTGATTTTAGGATGAGAATTCTTGGGCCCAATGAGACACAAAAAATATTCCATCCTCCAATCAAATAGGATGACAATCCTCATGACTAATGGGATTGGAGGACTCATCCTTCCCCTTATCTTGGATATCTTGATGAAGTTTTTGAACTTGATTCTTATCCTTTCCATCCGTTGACCCTCACATCTTACTTTTTCATCCTAATTATTTCAAGTAACTAACTACTAGGACAATTTATCAGTAGTAACAAGTAAACATTCTCGGGTCTTTACTTGACTAAATCAATTCAATGGTTGAAGTTACATCCCTGTGTACCATTTATTCTTTTGATATCCCCTACTTATTTTTTTTTCCATGCACTAATTAACTATGTAGTACATAGTAAATTAAAATTAAAATTTGCATCACAAAAACCCCCACATACTTCTAGATCCATCGTCAAAATTAGAGTTCGATGAATCCATTAAATCTAGGATGTTCAAGTTTTCATGAGGTTTCATCGTCACTCCCACGCCTTACGCCTTACGCCTACCTTAATTTGTTAAATAAAAAAACCTCAACCCCTTTTGAACGCAAGTACCACATTGTTTTTGCTACCTTCTTAGTTTTTGTTGATGCAGGCGAGAATTTAGTCATGGCGGGTGATGTTACTACGCCCTCGAATCTTCTAGTTTCACTAGTAGAAAAGGAAGAACTTAAAAAAACACCGTTTTACATGAATGTCTTTCAATAATCACGTGAAGAATAATTGTCCAGAAGAGTGGTGCGCACTTGAGTCGATCGTTCGGCATGGGATCGTCGATTGTCTCCTAACCCACATGTTTTAGCAATCTATTTAAAAGTTGTTCTTGCTTGTGGAACCACACCAGAAAGGTTTGAAGAATGTTAATGCAAAGACGACGATGTTCATTTTCATTGTCGAACTTGGGTTCCCGGTGATGGCCATTATTGTTGGTTGCGAGGCCCAATCAACCCCCTTTCCATGGAGCATCAAGCCGAATACCTAGCTCACACCATTCATCACATTCTGGAGTTTTTGCAATTGTGATCTATCCCCTTAAAGTTATTTATTAAGTTGTAATTCACTTGAAGCCATTCAGGTGAAAATGTTAATACCTAAGTTTCATTTTGATTATATTTAAGAGTCTGATAAAAGTGAAAACTAAATAAAAATGACTACATCTTAAAAATCTTTCAAGTACATCATTCGTGCCAAAAGATTATTCTACAAACTAGCTTAATATTGTCATGACGCAATGTTATTGCTAATTATGGGCTTGTATTCCCAATATATCAATCAATCACATCTAATTTTTCATCCCCTTTCCCTTCTCTACAACATAAAAGGATAATGCACTTAAAAAGGTTTACTAGGTCCTAAAATTAACTATGCCTTGCATTAATTTAAATAAAAGAGTCTTTTACGCTGAAATATCCAAAGGCTAATTCAACTCTTAATAATTATTATTTGGAGGTTTATTAGGATTCAAATCATTAATACTAAGGAAAACAATGGAACTAAAGTTTAACAATTTGTGGTATTATAATCCATGACTCACAATATCCATTAATTCTATAAGGCATTATCAAATTTGTTGCCAAAATTCAAAAGTACATTACTCATTAAATATTTATGATTTTTATGTGTTTTTTTGCATTTAAAATATGTCAGCTTTGTTAACATTACATATGTGAATCCCTTTCTTGATATTTCAATGAAATTATTAATGTTTTATATTTAGATTTCAAAAAGATGCAAGAAAAATTATAAGTGTAACATTTTAAAAAAGGATGGTGTAATGTGTTTTAACCCAACGTACATAAGCCATTCAAAAATGTTACCATTTTAGCAAAGTTGCATGTCATTCAAGCAAAGCCGATAGGTAACATCATCATTATTAATAAAGTGTAATAAAATAATTTATTTTGTAAGGTTATTTGATACCAGTGGTGTGATTAATTGATGAAAACGAAATATTGTTATGAATAATGTTTCCAAAATTTAAATTGAGGGAAGTCTGTTATTGATCATATAATTAATATTTGTCTATTGATTAATATACAAAGATAAGCGTTGTTTTTTTATGTAGATATACCAATCAAGTTTTTTATCTAATACCAATATACATACCCAATACATATTAGTATACATGCCCAACACTGGTTCAAACCAAAAAAATCTTAAAATAAACAACAATTTCATCCTCATCTTGTTAAAAAAAAAGGTTAAAGGAAGATGAAAATTTCAACTGGTTTGATATTGATTCAAAAGTTTGTCTTTCAACAATTTGTGGGGATTGAATTTTTTTTCCCATCTTCCTTTCCATGCAATGGATTTCATCCAATTGTTTCCCAAAAATATATAAATAAATAGATAAATGTCCCACCTTTGGACCTTTAGAAAAATCTTAGTGTCATTATTTAAAATAATATTATACCAAGTGAAAATTTTGGACCTCAAAATAGGTAGGAGGCCAAAAAAATCTACAAAAATTCCATGTATTTTGATATTCTTAAGTTCTAGCAATGAGATTTAAAGCCCTGATATGTAGGTGGTTCTAATCAAAAAAAAATTTAAGGTCAGGGAAGGTTGCCTACATGGTTTTTTTTATGCATGTTTTAGTCACTTAAGTGGCCACCTTATCATTTTCCTTGTGGTTTTTGTGTGCAATTCAAGTACACAAAATAAAATTGAAGTACAAAATTTTAAAAGATTTTTATTTATTTTAGCCACTTCAAGATTTGCAAGTTGAAAAATTAGTGGGGTCTTAATTGGTTATGGATGTTTCATTAGGTTACCATTGTGGCAATTTTATGCAACAAATCTACATCATGCCATATACATACAAACAAACTCCCAACCCCCAAGGCCCACACACAACCAAAGTTCAAACAAACTTCCAAGACCTTTAGGTTTTAACCAATCCCACACTTACACAAACATTTGTTGGGGATTTGAACATTTGCACATAAGGCATTGTCGTTTGCAAAAAAAAATGACTTACACTCACAAAACACACATTAAACATAAGCACACATACCAAAATGTGAATCCATGCACATTTGCAAGTTTACTGCCACCTTGCCAATGTTATACACACACATAAACACATCAAACTTACAAAGGCCAATTTTGTCACAATCCGCAATCCAAAAATATTCAAGGACCTTAATATCTCGTGCCCATGGTCCAAAGGCATGCATTACATCTTGAACAACAGAAGTTAGAACTTGTTGCAAAAGAACATTGTCAACACAAAAGTGGGATCAAAATCCATTTACCTAATACATAGGCCTTAATTACTTTATATGTTTTATTTTTCTTCCAAGTTGCAATGGTTTCATCAAATGAGAAGGTTTCCAAAAAAGAAATCATGCCTAAACATTCTCATACACAAATCTAAGTTTGTGTTCCATCGATTATGCACTTTGGTTTGCATAAAAGTAAGTGTTAATTAAACATCATTCATTTTCTACATACTTTAAAACTTACACCATGCAAATTTTAACAAGCTTGAACCATTCATGCATTTTCAAAATCTAAATATAGCTAGCCCCAAACCTCAACCACAATTAGCAAAGGGGATTGTAGTCCTTATCATCCATCTCCATTGTCTATATGGAATTGTTCTTCATGGTTCAAATGAACAAATGAGATCTTGCATGTTCAAAGCTTTGCAATCTAGCATAACATCACACTATTTTAAAAGTTTGAGCCCAATATTTTGGGCATTGCAAAGTGATATTTTAGAGAGGCAAGGTGACACCTAAATTTTGCTTCAATAACATGCTTCACCCAATAGTGTGGGTAGACAATGTTTTGTCAAGGACATGAAGAACTACGAGAACAAAGGCTAAAGGAAAGGCCTAAGTCTAACTTTCAAAGAAAGAATGAAACAATATTATGTGACTCAAAAAAAGTAACACAAGAATTAAAAATAAGAACATGAGAGGTGTAAGACAAACGTGAAAATGGATCTTTATTATGATAACATATGCAAACATGAACATGAAAAGGACATGCCACGACCATGGTGTAAGATTGTGCCTTAGATTGGTGTTGAATAGACTAAAAGAAATGAGGGGTCCTACTTCTATTTATACCCCTTTGGGGATTTAGCTCAAAGAAGCTTCTAAAAAGGTTTATATGTGTCCATTAAGTAAAAAAACTTCTTGAGAACCTTTTTAACTTAAAGTTGATTATGAATTAATTAAAACTTAACTATAAATTAATTGGAGTTTAACTCGAAGCTAACTGAAAATTAAATAGGAATTAACTATGAATCAATTGGGAGTTAATTTGGACTAAACTGGGAATTGACGTGGACTTAATTCAGATTTAACTATAATTTAGTTAAGATTTAATTCGAAATTAATTAAGAATTAATTCAGACTTAACTAAAATAATTAGCAGTTAACTAGGAATTATGGAAGGTGAAAACACACTGAAGTGGAGTACATAATCCTATCACAACTTGTTGCATTATCAATCATGGGCCATGGAACAAAATATAAATGAATAATATGCGAAAAGGATTCAAAAAATTAATATTACATGTGATATGATCACATTGTCAAGGATACAAAAAACCACAAGAACAAAAGGTTAAAGGAAAGATTTAAGTTTAAGTTCCAAACAAGGAGAAAAATAAAATAATGTGATTCAAAAACATAACAAATGAATTAAGAATAAGAACACAAGATGTGCAAAACAAACATGAAAAAAGATCTTTATTATGTTCAAATATGCAAACATGAATATGAAAAAAACATGATAAGGTTATGGTGCAAGATTGTGCCTAAGACTAGCGTTGAACAAATTGAAGGAAATGAGGGGTCCTATTCCTATTTATACCCCTTTGGGGACCTAGTTCAAGGAAACTTCCAAGGAGGCTTCTATGTGTGTATCAAGTAAAAAAACTTCTAAGGAACCTTTCTTAATTGGGAATTGACTATGAATTAGCTAAAACTTAATTGAAAGTTAATTCGGACTTAATTAGGAATCAACTAAAAGTTAGTTAGATTTAATTAGGATTCAATTAAGAATTAACAAAAAATTAATTAGGAGTTAATTAAAAGTTAACTTGGACTTAACTAGGAGTTAACTAAGACTTAATTGGGATTTAACTTAGACTTAATTATAACTTAACTGAAAGTTAACCAATATTTAACTAGGAGTTATGGATGAACATTATGGATGAATTCCATCTATTGGAACATGGTATTTAATGTTCACATCCATCACATCACCTCCCTTTTGACGATGAATTCCACAAGGAATGGACTTGGGCTTGTTTGGATATCATTGATGAAACTCACGCACCTTCTTTATGGCATTCGATAGGTTCTTGATTAGTTCCCAAATGCACTTGCTCACATCATACCCATGCTAATGAACAAGATATTGGAGTTGACAATTAAAGATCCTTGAATCTAAAATGTCCTCCACTTCATATTTTTATTCACCATTGACTTCAATAGGTGGAGGGGGATCATGGATTCTTCTTGGAATGGTGGACGTGTGGTAAGGTTCCAATAAGGAAACTTGAAACACAAGATGGATTTTCATATGGAAGCTTGAATTAAAAAGCCACGACATTGATTTGTTTCACAATGAGGAATGGACCTAACCTTTGATGATCCAATTTCTCTAATGGCCTTCTTGTTTTGATATGTTATTGTCGAAACCAAACCTGGTCCCTAACTTTGAAGCTGGGTTGTTATTTTCGATGTTCATCAACATTCTCTTTATATCGCCTTTATGTTTTTCCAAAATTAGATACAAGTTGAGCTCGAACATTCGTTAACCACATGGCTCAATCTTTAGCTACTACATTCATGATTTTGTGCACACCTTGAATGTCAAACTTGGGGTGTAAACCATGACTTACAAATAAAGGTGTTTGTTAAGTTGATGAATGCATTATGTTGTTGCAGGCAAATTCTGCCATGGCCAAATATTCTAACCAATTATCTTGATGATACTTAGTTGTGCATCATAAATATTGCTCCAAAACTTGATTGACTTGTTTTGTTTACCCATCCAACTGAAAGTGGAAATTTGATGACAATTTAACCTTCACATCTAAAAGCTTAAAGAATTGATTCCAAAACTTGGATGCAAACTAAAGCCCATGATTAAAAATGATAATTTCAAGGAGACCATGATATTGAAAAACATGATGAAGGAATAATTTGGTTGTTTTTTTGTTAGTTATTGCGTTGGTACATGAAATGAAATGAGCCATTTTCGTCAAACGGTCCACCACCACCAAGATGGAATCATAGGAATTAGAAGGTGAAAGGTTCGTGATGAAGTCCATGGAAATTGAAGACCACGGGGATGCAGGGATCAGTAATGGTTGAAAGAGACCATGAGGGCAATGACGAAGATTCTTTGTTCGAACACAAACATCGCAATATTCAACAAACTCTTTCACATACTTCCAAAGCTATGGCCACCAATAATCTCAAAACAATAACTCCATGGTTTTGATGAATCCAAAATGGCATGTAGTTAAAGCATCGTGCCTAGCTTGGAAAACTTGAAATCGCATAAGGCCATTAGGAACATACAAAAAACCATCACAATAAATTAGACCATTTTGAAACTCGAACTTAGCATGATCATTGGAAAAATTTTATAGTTGATGATGATTCCTTAGTTGGCCTTTAATGCTAATAGCAAGAAGGTCATTTTTCAAATCTTCACAAATTTGACAAAAAAGGGTTGTGTCATCAAGAATTACTAACAATGCTTGAAGTCGAAGATGTTCAAGTTTGAAAATGACATCACATTGTTGCTTGTAGGTGGCATCTTTGTCCTTAAGCACGAAATACGAAAGATGGGACAACGCATCGTGTTTCCTTTGTTGGCACCCAGGGCGATATGTGATGATAAACTGAAATCAAGACAAAGACAATGCCCACTAAACTTGGCGTCGATTTGAAACATGAGTTATCATGAAATAATGCAAGTTTTTATGGTTTGAATACATAGTGATTTCATGTTGAACTCCTTCAAACAAATGGCGCCACTCCTCAAAGGCATTCACATTGGCTAGAAATTCTTTATCATGAATCTCATAATTAATCTATGTAGGAGAAAATTTATGAGAATGGAAGTTGACATGATAAAGAAAATTGTCTTCTCCAAGTGAGAGCATGACATCTACTACAAAGTCAAAATCGTCCATCTTTAAGACAAAAGGTTTGGAAGGATCTACATGAATTAAGAATGGGGCAATCATGAATTTTTTCTTTCAAAGATTGAAAGGCATTATCATCTTCAACTCCCCAAGAAAAAGGTTGATTCTTCTTAGTCAACCTAGTAAGAGGGGCCATTATTAAAAATAGTGGGCAATGAAATGTTGATAAAAGTTGGCAAATCCAAAAAAACATTGGACATTTCGAATAGAAGTTGGAGTATCCCAATCAACAATGGTCTAAACCTTGCGAGGTTTCATGCGAATGCCACCTCCAGAGATGGTGTAACTTAAAAATTCCACTTCAAATTGATGGAATTCACTCTTCTTTAATTTGGCATAAAGTTTAACCTCCTAAAGCTTCTCCAAAACCAAATGTACAAGGCACTCATGGTCCTCCATGTTCTTTGATAAAATGAGTATGTCATCAATGTAAAAGACCACAAAATCATCCAAATATTCACAAAAAACATCATTCATCAGATGTTGAAAAATAGCAAGCGCATTAGTAAAGCCAAATGGCATCATAACATATTCAAAATGGGCGTAACGGGTTTTAAATGAGGTCTTCCAATCATCACCTTCTCGAATGCGCACCAAGTTGTATGCTCCACATAGATTAATCTTGGTGTACATTTTGGCATGACTAAGTTAGTCCAACACCCTTGAGATCACAGACAAAGGGTATTGATTCTTGATAGTGAATCAATTAAGCCCATAATAGTAATCGACACACATTCGGAAGGAGCCATCCTTCTTCTTGACAAACAAGATCAGGGCACCATCTAGAGACTTGGAATGTTGAATGAACCATTTTTTGAAGTTTTCATCAATGTATTCACAAAGTGTTACAAGTTCATCTTGTGACAAATTGTAGATGGGTCTAAATGGAGGTTGTGCTCCTTCCACAAGATCAACAACATACTCATATGGTTGATGTTTAGGCAAGGTGTCCGCATTTTTCTTTTCAAATATTTGAATTCTTGGTATTCGGAAGGAATTTCATATGGACATGGTTTAACATTTGGTGAAGGAAAAACATAAATCAAGAATGCATCTCCTCTCATGGCAGCTTTCATGAAAGCTTTTGCTCCAATGTACAAAGGCTTGGGGCACCTAGGCCTTTTTGTACCACTAAGGTTTCCCTGTTGCTTCAAATTTTGCATGCTTCTAACGAGGGTTTCACACTCCAAGGCCTTGTGTTATGGTGTTTCAAAATGAAAACTCTTCGTATGCCAATCCACTTGTGAATTATGTAAAACAAGCTAAGACAATCCAATGATAATAGGATTTCTTGGAGATGAAATGACATTGAAAACAACCTTGTTGGTGTGGGAACCAATGGTAACATCTAATGGTTTGGTTTTATGGATGATTAACCCTAATGAAAGGCTCTGACCATCAATGACTTCAATCGACACTGGTGTGTTCTTTTCCATTAAAACCAACTTATATTGTCGTACCAACTCTTTATCCATAAAACATGTTGATGCGTTAGAATCAAAAAATGTTTGGGCCTCTATCGTCACAAGCTTATTACATTTGACAATGATTAAACGTGGAGTTGGGTTTAAAAATAGGCTAGGACCATTCTCATTACATGATGCATCAAGGTTTAGCCTCGCGGTCTTTATTAAGATTGGACACGTTTGTTTTTCAACTCCTTTGGTTGTGGATTGGTAACAGAGATGGTGTGTACTACACATGGTCCATGCTTCTTTGGACACTCATGAACAACATGGCCTGGATTCCACAATACAAACAAAGATTATTTGTATGTCGATGTTGTTTTTCTTGTTTTGTGAGAGGTTTAAATCTTGACTTATCAATTTTCATGAGGTTGTCTTTTGGCAAGGTTGCAGAAGGCTTGGTTGGCATTGCAAGTGGAAAACTTTTTTGTGTTGTCGATGGTGAAAAATTCCTTTGTGTTGTCGACGTGAGTTCATGGCACCTTTCTCGTTTTTAAAAAAAAACATTTATTTTCAACTGGACTTTGCAA
>Ga0209611_10015118_pt1 | contig 10136 bp, 4 predicted proteins | sample S1TSphgellanicum_3_FD_187693 | JGI IMG/M metagenome (GOLD analysis project Ga0209611, IMG submission 187693) | Host-associated microbial communities from peat moss isolated from Minnesota, USA - S1T2_Fc - Sphagnum magellanicum MG (SPAdes) (version 2) | ecosystem: Host-associated > Plants > Peat... | reverse complement strand
CATTCCATTTGGACCCTAAACCTCACATGCATTTTGCTATAAACCCAGACAACACCATGGTTCACATCTAATGGAAACTCTTGCTTCCCCATCTTTTTCATGACATGAACATTTATTCCCCCAAATACTTTAAATCCCCCAAAAGATATTCAAAATATTCATCCCAATGGGTGAAATATTGATGCCACTTTCAATAGATGATCGAATGGCAAAAAATGTTTACATTGTGATAATAACCAAGGTAGCCCAACTTGATGTAAAACAATCCATGGTGATCCAAAATCACGATGTTGTTCATTACATATATTTTCTTACGGCCATTAAACCATGACCGATGTTTTGGGTCCTTCCATAACTTTCGAATTTCAATTAACATGCCATCAATGAACCCTAGGCACCCCAATAACTCACACAATTAGCAACTTAAGGCAATCTTGTCAAAAGATGATGGCCAACATGGATTTCATTCGCTAGGACATGGTTAATGCATGATGTGATGAATATCGCATCATCACACAATGATAATCATGCCCAATTCCGCATGAAAACATCATTGATGATGACAATGTTGTGTTTCATGAACAATATGAAGTTCAAAAGTCATTGGTCAGGCCCCAATTTTGATGGTCTCCCCAATAACACTAATGCATCCTTTAACATGACTCATCATAAAATTACAAGTTTCATGGGTTTATTCTAAATTCATGCAAAATTTATTATTTCATAAGTTCGTATTATTTAAACATGAAAGTCATGTGCACAACTTTCATGTGTAAATAACACAAATAAACATACAATATTTGTGTTCAAATAATATGGATAAGCATATGACATTTGTGTTTAAACAATGTGCATGACATCGATGTTCAAACAATACAAGTAGATGAATGACATTCATGTCTATTCCACATGAACATATGAAAAGCAAATTTCGCATGATTATTATTGCCAAATCATGACCCATGAAATTTGTGATAATATAAACCCTAATTTTAGACATTAAAACCTTAAATTTTATACATTAACTTTAATTGATGGATTTGAAACCCATAATTTGAAACCCTAAAACCTAAACCTTAATAGATAAACCCTAACCTTGAAATCAAAAGTACAACCTTGAAATTTTAAATTTTAGAATTGAAATTTTAAGCATAAAATTTCAACTTCAAATTATAACTTTAGAGGTTAAACCCTTAACTTTAATATTGAAACCTTAATTTTAAAAGAAAAATTTAAATTAAAAATTCAAACCTATGCCATTTAAAACCCTAATTTTAGACCTTAAACCTTAATTTCAAACCTAAAATTTCATATTTGAAATTAAAACCCTGGAGCCTAAAACTTAAACTTTAATGTTGAAACCCTAACATTAAAAAATAAGCTTGAACCCAAAATTCAAACTTAAGCCATCTTGAACCCTAATTTTACACCTTAAACCATAACTGTCACAACCCCACTTTGAGGGAGTTGTGAGGTCGCCATTCACACTCCCAAAAATGGGACTTGGGAGTCCTCCAAGACTCCCGAAAACTCAGAGCGCAATTGCAGGGGTCAAAACACCTCGCATTGAGGCGTTATTTATACCATTGGAAAGGTCTTGAAGTGTAGATGTCCAAAATGGCCTCACATGAGCCATTTGGACATTTGCAGCACAAGTTATGGTCGAAAGAAAGGCCGGGAGTCAAACTGACAGTTTGACTCCCGACCACTAAAAGTTGGGAATCGACCCGATTCTGGTGCGTGCAAGTGAAGTGCGACACACTGTTGAAAAGCTCTTAAGGAGAGCTACAAATTTGGTTTAGACCTTGTCCCAATCCAAGTTTGGGGCAAGGAGTTATGAGCGTCCAAAGTCCCAAGAGTCCAAACTGGGACAATTTCGGGACTCCACTTTGGGAGTCCCGGGAAAAAGTGCCATTTGGATGCAAGTCCCGTGGAGAGCTGCAGAGAATACTATATGGGGGAAGGTGGTGGCTTCCCCCAAGTCCGGGCCGTGGTGAGTCAAGTGAGTCCAAGTTAGCCCGTGGCTTGTCCCAACACCAAAAAGGTGCAGAATGAGTTCTAACCAACTTGTTGGTTGGATTTGGATGCAGGACCGCATAATTGAGTAAGCTTGTCCCTCTTCCTAGTCTATCCCGGAGCTTTCAGCATGCCCTTCTCACCCCCTTTAATGCTAGAAGTTGGGAACGTGCCCCGAGTCCCAGAAATTCCATAGCTTGAGTGAATTAGCCCAACTTGGGGCTAACTTGGGGACTTGGGAGTGCGTCATTAACCCTCTATTTCAAACTTGAAATTAAAACCCTAAAGTCTAAAACTTAAGCTTTAATGTTAAAACCTTAACCTTAAAAATTAAATTTAAATATAAAATTCAAACCTAAGCCATTTTAAACCATAAACCCTCAAACTTAACCCCCTATTTCAAACCTAAATCCTAAAATCTAAACCATAATGTTGAAACCCTAACTTTAAAAGACAAACTTAAATCTAAAATTTAAACTTAAAAGCCATCCTAAACCTTAATCTTATACCTAAGTTTTAATTTTTAACCCAAAAAATGAGACCCAAACGCATATGTTAAAAATCACATCTAATTTTAATCATGCAAGGCTAAAAAGGCTCATTTGTGGACCTAGCATGGGAGGAGATTATCAACACACTTTGATATGTTGGTTCTTCAAATTTCGTCATTATGAAGTTGATGAAGTTGTTGAATAAGGATGGTGTAGCCCACATAATGGTCAAAACATCTCAAACCTCACTATCATATCAATGAGTTCCCTAGTCCTTTCATCCTTATGGTCATTTTAAAAGCCTTTGGAGTTAAAAAAATTAAAAACACATTGGAAAAACATAACAACATTTTGGTCCATTTCATCAAACAACATTTCTTCATCACTTAAGGAAAAATCATCGCATGAATTTGAAGATAACATTTTGTTTACTTGAATGAAAATGAAAAGAAAGTGATTTGGTGTGATAAAATGAAAATGTAAAAAAAAATAAAAATTGTAGACAACAATCAAAAGGGGATGAAACTCCAAATAAGAAATGAAATTCAAGCATAACAAGGCATGATTTTAATGAAAATTCTAGTATCTACAATTATTAGTTGACAAATACATCAAGAAATAGAGGCATTATGGTTGAAATATGATTTTAATAAATGATTACCGTAGTTTCAAATTGAGAATCTAACAATCATTTAAAAATGTGCTTTGAAAACTATTGGGTTTTGTTACATATTAAAAATAATTGAAGCATTCAACTAGTATTAAATGAATTCACATTTCAATAATGAATAAAAATTTTCACACATATAAACATATTTGTCACGGGACACCAACATTGACCAACATCATCATCATCAACATCATCATAAATGGATTTCATCCATTTTTCATTCACAATGAATAAATTTCATCCACCATTAACTTGTCGTTTGCTTAAAAACATTAGTAAAAATTCTATCGTTTGCAACCATTCCATGTGCGACTATGAATGGTTGCCTATGTGACTATTTTTCAAATGTGGATGGATTTTGGTCTTTCTTTCAACTAGTTACGACTATGACTTATTTCATCTTTTCAATAGGTTGATTTTTCATGATGTCTTTGTATTTTTTATAACTTCATATATACGTTTAGTTGCACATGCAACCAAAGTAGTCACATTATAGTTGCATAATGTACGCTAATAATAGCTATCGAATAGCTACACGTATAAACTATTTAATAATTTATATGTAACTATATGTATATACCTACCTATTAAATACCTACTTACTTATTTCTTACTTGGTTACCTATGTACTATTTATCTACCTACCTATTTAATTATTATAGGTACTTACATGCATACATATGTACATACCCACTAGTTACCTAATAGGTTATTTAATTACAAAACATTATTTAGAGGCTATCTAAATAGGTATTTAAAATAAATAATTATGTAGATGTTATTTAAATATGTACTTAAAATAAATATTATTTAAATAAGTATTTAGTAAAAACTTATGCTACTTAATAGGTAGGTTATGTAATAGGATGTGCCATGGACACTAATAGAAATCAGCCAAATGTAACCAATCCATTTACAACTACATGTGACTTGTAGTCATTTGTAATTAGAATTGAAAATATTTACAACTACAAGACCAACTTCCAATTATTTTGGTCATTTTCATAACTATGATGTAACCATCAGAAATTTCATCTTATTAGTTGCATCAATTTTACATTTATTTTCATCCATTAATAGGTTGATATGTCTCATTAGTCGCAATAATCACCAAATTAATTGCATCCTAAAAATATTCTACAATGACATAGGGGAGTATTTTAATGTATGTACTAAATATATACATATAATATGCATACATATGTATATTGTTCATATAATGAATCTCAAAATTAATATTTGAATTTTGAATTTTTTTATTCAAATCTGAAATTTGATATTTCAATTATGAAAACTGTTACTTTAATTTTTTAAAAAATATATTACAATTTGAAACTTGATATTTGAATTTGAAAATTTTGATTTGAATATGATATTTTCAATTTAAATTCAAAAAGAACTATTTGATCTAAAACTTGATTTTGAATTCTAAATTAGTATTTTCGAATCCAAAAATTAGTATTTCAATTCAGAAAATTATTAATTGATCATACAAATGGAAATTTTAATTTTGAATATTTTTATATGAATATGAAATTTATATTCAGGGAATAGGATAATTTCCATGAAGTTCTAATAAAACTGGTAGGCCAGCCAGGCCATGAGTTAGTGGGAACAAGATCCTTCCAAAGAAAAAAACCTTCAGGGTAATTACTTTGCTCGCAAGAATAAATTCACATCTGAAAACTTTCCATGTAAATTTTAAATAATCATTTGATTCGAACCTGAAATTTAAATTCCAAATTATTATTTTGGATTCTCAAAATTAATACTTCAAGTCTGAAAATTAGTAATTGAGTCTAAAAGTAGACATTTCAATTTTGAATATTGCTATTTTAATATGAAAACTGTCATTTCAATTCTGAAAACTGTTATTTAAATTTTAAAAAATTATTTGATTTAAAAACTAATATTTGACTTCTAAATTATTATTTTTGAGTCTAAAAATCATTATTTCAGTTTAGAAAAATTTATTGAGTCTAAAAATCGGCAACGATTTTAAATATTTTTATTTGAACTTGAAATTTGATATTTGAATTTTGAAGGTTTAAATTTGAATTTTAAGAAATTATTTGACTTGAAAATTGAAATTTGAATTGAAATTTGAATTCCAAATTATTATTTTGGATTCTGAAAATCAATATTTCAACTCAAAAAATTATTAATTGAGTCTTAAAATGGACATTCTAAGTTTGAATATTATTATTTGAATCTAAAAATTGACATTTCAATTCTGAAATTTGTTATTTAACTTCAGAAAACTCATTTGATCTAAAAATTGATATTTGAATTCTGAATTACTATTTTGGAATCTTAAATTTATATTTTAATTCAAAAAATTATTGATTGAGTTTCAAGGGTTTTTTCTACTAGTGTTATACATAATAAATCACTTTTATGAATAATTGTAAATGCTTATGTTTATTAAATCAAAGTGACACTAAATAATTATTATTATAACATAGATTTGTATAATATATAATTTATATTATTATATTAGAAGAAATTAATTAAATTAAATTAATGTTTCATTAATTTAAAAATCATTATAATTACTTCAAATAAGAATTAATTAGTATGGGTAGAATTATTTTCTAATTTAACATAATTATTCACACTCTTTAATTTATAATTTCAAACCTGAATTAAAAAATTTGAAAAAATTATATTGTAGTTAAAATAATTATTTTACTGATTTTAATTTCACGGATTATTATATAATAATATTATCTTAAAAAGTTCTGTGATTAATCATCTATGATTAATATTTTATAGTAATTATGAAAATTATTATAATTAGTTGAATAATATTTTCTAAAAATTCGTGTAAGAATTTACTTTCTAATAACATATTTAAAATATTTTATAATTTAAAATAAATATTTTAAAATATTTAATTTTCAAATTACAGTCATTAAATTATTTTTACATTAATTATATTATATATAATTCAATCAAATTCTAAAAAGTAATAAAATATTTTTAAAATTTTATTTATTTAATTATTTATGAGTTATGTATTAATAATTTGTGAGTAACTAGATAGCTAGTTTGTTAAATATTAAGAATGTTTCAATAAAGTTTTAGACTCAATAAAGTTTTTAAAATTGAAATAATAATTTTTAGATTTGAAAATAATAATTTAGAAGTCAAATATCAGTTTATAGATCAAATAAGTTTTCTGAATTTAAATAACAATTTTCAGAATTGAAATGTCAATTTTCATATTCAAATAACAATATTCAAAATTGAAATGTCCATTTTTCGACTCAATTACTAATTTTCAGACTTGAAGTATTAATTTTGAGAATTCAAAATAATAATTTGGAATTTAAATTTCAGGTTTGAATCAAATGATTATTTAAAATTTAAATGAAAAATTTTCAGTGTTGAATTTACTAACGTGAACAAAGTAATTACCTTGAAGGTTTTCCTTTTTGGAAGGATCATGTTCCCACTAGCTCATGGCTTGGCTAGCCTGCCAATTTTATTGGAACTTCATGGAAATTATCCTATTCCTTGAATATAAATTTTCATATTCATATAAAAATATTCAAAATTAAAATGCTCATTTTTATGATCATTTAATAATTTTCTGAATTGAAATACTATTTTTTGGATTGGAAAATATTAATTTAAAATTCAAAATCAAATTTGAGATCAAATAAGTCTTTTTGAATTTAAATTGAAAATATCATATTGAAATCAAAAATTTCAAATTCAAATAAGGTTTTAAACAATCAAAGTTCAAATATTAATTATGAGATTCATTATATATATATATATGTATATATATAATTAATTTTAGTACATACATTAAAATACACCCTATGTCATTGTAGAATATTTTTAGGATGTAAGTAATTTGGTGATTATTGCGACAAATGAGACATATTAACCTATTGATGGATGAAATTAATTGTAAAATTGATGCAAACAATACGATGAAATTTTTAATAGTTGCATCATAGTTGTGAAAAGGACCAAAATAGTTGAAAGTTGGTCTTGTAGTTGTAAATATTTTCAAATCTAGTCGCAAACGACTACAAGTCACATGTAGTTGTAATTGAAATGGTTACATTTTGGTTGATTTCTACTAATGTGGTTATTAGTTATTCTTTTATTGGGGCTATTGGTGGCTATTAATGGCTATTGGTAGTTATTTTGTTAGTGTTTAATAATGACTATTAATGGCTATTTTATTAATGGTTATTGGTGGCTATTTTATTAATGACTATTAGTAGCTATTTTATTAGTGGTTACTTTAAGCTAAATTACCATAAATTATTAATGGTTATTGGTGATTATTTTGTTAATGACTATCGATGGATATTATATTGGTAAATATTGGTCATTATTAATGGTTATTCTATTAGTGGCTATTGGTGGTTGTTGTATTATTTGGTAAAATTTACATTTGCATCATATTTTATTGGTGGCTATTGGTGACTATTATATTATAAATTGCTGTTGGTTATTTTATGTTAGATTACAATTATTAGTGACTATTTTATTATAAGCTATTGTTGAATATTTTAGGTAATATTATCATAGGCTATTAATAATTATTCTATTGTAGGCCATTTTAAATTATTTTTCATAGGTTATTATGGGTCATTCTGAGTTATTTTACCTTAGATCATTATATTTTATTTTATATTATTTTAAATTATTATACTTAGGATAAAATAACTTATAATAACATAAAGTAAAATGACATTGAATAATCTAAAGTATAATTTGAAATAACATATATTAACTGTAAACAAAATAATCTAACATATAACTTAAGGTTAACTGAATAATTTAAAATAATTTGAAAACCTATAATAAACTAGTTAAGATGCCTTATGGTAAAATAATGTATAATAATTTAGGATATAAGTTAAAATAACTAAGATAACCTAAAATAATATAAAATATATCATAAAATAACATATATAAGGTATTTAAAATGACATAGAAATAAACCTATTTACCACAATAAATTATAATAGTGAATTATGTCAACTAGTAGTGAAACATGAACTTATTTCATTTTTAAGGTCCCATTAGTGATTTAGGCTAATGAATTACACCCCACTTTTGTAGTAGTTCTTATGTTAAGTGGGTAGGTAAATTTATAAGTAGATAGGTTAGTAAGATAAGTTAGGTAGGTAACATTACTAAAAATTTTGTCTTTTGCAACTTGTCTTATGCAAATAAAAAATGTCACATGCAACTGCACATGTTGCATGTAACTCCAAAATAGTTGCATGTGAGATTTTTTAGTTGCATAAGACAAGTTGCAAAAGACAAAATTTTTAGTAGTGTAAATAACATATATAGGTAGGTAGGTAGTTAATTTGCTTAAATATAAACTAAATGCAAATTTATAAATACACCAATAAAAACATATTTTCATTATTCCCCTAATATAACTCAGCAAAAGTATAGATAATTTTCAAAAATTTCTTAATACACCTATGTATACCACTAAGGGCTATTTTGACACTTTAGTGGTGCGAAGTTGGTTTCATTTACAATTAATGGGACATATGGGCATGATCATGAATGAAAAAGTCATTAGTTCTAAATGTAATTGTAGCATAGTTGCAAAAATGGTCAAAGGTGCAAAATAATTGTGAAAACAATTAAAGCTAATTTCAAATGATAATTAATTACACATAGTTATAAATGCATTGGTTGCTTATATATTTACTTTTGTAAGAAGTGTAAAAAAATTGGATATGTTCATTAAAATATTTTTACAAAAAAATTCACCTTATGAGAGTGGTGGTGCAATGGTTATGGATTTTATTCCTAAATGTGACATGAGGAGTTCAAATCCTCACACTTGCAATTTAGGCTCCTACCTTAGTGGCATAGTTCACCTCATTAACTTAAGTTCTTGAATTAATCTAGTTAGGTTAAGTCACCTAACTAGGTTGCTTAACCTAATTTTCTTATGTAGGTAGGTAAATATATGTTTTTAGTTATTGCATTAATTATTAAAAGGTTAGGTGGGTAAGAAAATAATAATTATTTTGGGAATTAATTTAATTAAAAAATATATAGGTTTTTTTGTTGCCTAATTTCATTTGACAAAACTTGGTTAAAAAACTTAATAAAAAATCTCAATTAGAAAAACCAAATAAAAAAGACCTAGTCAAATTGGATATGTCAAAATTGACTTGTCTAATACTACTGGTTAGTCAAGTTGGCAAATGTCACTTTTACATCTTTTTGACCAAATGTTTTAGTCAAATAAACCTTGATTTGTATTAGTGTTATATTGTTGTTAAACACTATGTGGTATATAATGATAATTGGTGGCAAGGTTTCAGCCTTGATCTTTAAGGAAAGGCCCTAATGTTTTTGCCAACAAGCACTAAAAGAAATCTTGAATTATGCAACCATCCAATTTGTGATTATATGCAACGAAATGTCATTTGCAACTATGTTATCATTTTTATAATCAATCACCATCTTTTTCAATCTATTTTTAAAAAAAAACAATCATGGTGTAATTAAATATGAGTATTAGGTTTTCCATCCTTCCACGTTAATCAAATTTTTGAGCTTTTCATCTAAAAAAAGACCTCTATGTCTAATTAGTCACAATGTAATCACAACTTGGTTACCTTTAATATATATTAATGTGTTTTGGAATATGTTAAGGGCGTATTTATATATTAAATGTATTTAATTATGTTATATTTGAAGCATATTTAACACACATTTTGCATATATTATGAATTACTAAGTAAATTATGTACATGGGTATGTGGAGTTTATAATATTTAATGTAAGTAATAACTACTATTAATTACAAGTTAATTTGATAATAATAATTATTTAATTAGATAATTTAATTTAAAAATAATAATGAGTAATTTAATTTAATTATCTAATTATTATTTATAATGAATAAATAATATTTATTACTTATTAAAAATATTGAATATTTTCATTTACTA
>Ga0209611_10015115_pt1 | contig 10137 bp, 5 predicted proteins | sample S1TSphgellanicum_3_FD_187693 | JGI IMG/M metagenome (GOLD analysis project Ga0209611, IMG submission 187693) | Host-associated microbial communities from peat moss isolated from Minnesota, USA - S1T2_Fc - Sphagnum magellanicum MG (SPAdes) (version 2) | ecosystem: Host-associated > Plants > Peat... | reverse complement strand
CCATTGATAACTTGCTACTAACCTCATGCATATGTCATATCCGTTGTAATATGTGCTTGGGTTTGGATATGTATCCTACACTATGCATATCCAGATTTTAGGGTTTTAGGTTTTTTTTTAGGGTTGAAGGATATGCATAAGCAGTTGAGTTTTTCCAAGCTTTTGGTGTCTGGGTGGGCTAGATACACTTCTTTTTTTCCTTTGGGGAAGGGGGTTGAAGGTTCCATTTCCCACCATATTCCCAATGATGCTCGCAACATCTTCCAAAGTTCCCAATGTGTGTAGCTGAAATGTTTGCAATCGCACCACATTTTATTCCATTTTTTTTTGCCCAAAGTTGAACTTTCATAACCTATAAAGGTGGGCCAAACGGAAGCACCTCTATAAATTACTTATATTTTGAATAATGTCATTTGAAATGGGCCAATCAAAATGGCTCCTTGTAACAACAAAAAATTAAATATTATTTTTTAATATAAAACTTTTGGGTGCAACCAATGTTTTTTTTTTCACACATGCATCTACTTTGGATTTTGTACATTTGCTACAACAAAATCCAAATCCATAGGACATGCCCATTTGAAAAACTTTGATTTTAGCATGTGTAAAAATATTTAAAGACATGTTTACAAAATATCAAGCATTTTTATCCAATTATACAACAATTGATACACAATTTACTTCAGATCTATCATCTCTCCTATATATTGGGATATGTGTAAACAAAGTCTTCTTGTTGTAGAGTTGAATTGTTTAGAATGGATTCACCAAAACTTGATGTCGAACAAAACTCATTCTAGTATTATGAGATGAGATAAAATGTTCAAAACACAATAGCAATATTAGGTACTCAAACATCCCTCCTACACTTCAAAGCACTAGATTAAAACAAAAATTATAGATTTGTGCATCCAAATAATTAAGGAAAAAATGATAGATTTGTGCATAACATTTGTATGGAGAAATTTCAACTCAAAATGCGAAGCAATAATTGGAATATCTTACACATAAACTCACCAACTATGCATATGCAACTTCACATTCGAAAAGCTATTTAAACAATGTTTTGTTTGTGGATGGGCCAAAGTGAACCAACACCCATGAATGCAACGATGGATTGTACTAAACATGACTCTTTCATTTTTCATTCGGTTCTTGTTCCCCATCTAACCTCCCTATAGTTCAAGATTCTAAAATTGTTGCCAACACTTCCAAAATTGAGGTTCATCCAACTCGATGGCCTCCAAATGGGAAATGGGGTGGTGCATTCAAGGGAGTTGAGTTGAGTTCAATTCACACGAGCTTATTGATGGGGCTATTATGCAAGGATAAATGGGTGCCTCCCCCTCTTCCCTTTTTCAGTCCTTGGTTATTACCTACCTACTTAGTTTTGGTTACTACCTACCTACTTACCTAGTCTTGAAAAGGATGATTCTCATCAACATTCAACAATACAAAATTTATAGCCCTCTAAAGTCACAATAGTATGTACTACATATTTTGTAACTCGTGTGTCTCATTGCTCCCAAAATTGCTTCCAAAAGTCGTGATACTATGTACTATGTATTTTGTAACTCGTGCATCTCATGGCTTCTATTCAATCCATACCTATGTTGCTCAATGGCTTGTTGTTTGGGTAGTCAAAAGTTGAGGCTTAGAAAAGAACAAGTCTCCTTTAAAACTTGGGCACCATTTTTAAATAGATTATATAGCAATATGGTGTTGAACCATACATCTATTATACTATAATGATGATACATAGTTATTCTTGTCATTGACAAATTATACAAATTAATTTGAGTTTTTTTTTCTTTGACTTGCACACATCCAAAATTTAAATAATGAGTTTTGGACATGTTTCATTTTTTTCCATTGGTCATTTTGGCTTTTGAGACGGCAAAATAAAATAAAATAGAATTTAAAAACTTTGTGTAAACCCAACCCAAAGTGCACCCCTCTCCAACTAATTAGTAGAACTAACAATAAGTACCACTAATAATGATGAAACAATAACTAGATCTAATGCATCTTCGAGTATGTGGGCTCCAACAAAGAACCCTACTTAGTAGAAGGGATCATTGTTGCATGTAGTGTGGTTTATAGGGTTGTGGCTCCTAATTATACTTATATATAGGAGAAAGAGTCCCTTGAAGTTGGTGGTAATAGTGTCTTGCCCCACTATACTTATTAGATAAGAGATTTTCTTTTTCCTAATCTCCAAACAATAATATACTTAATTATTTGATTTTTAAAAATTCAACAAGTTATTCATAGTGTTTTCTTATTAAGAAATTTTCAAAAAAATATTCATAGTATTATTTTCTTATTTATTGTAAAAATAATAATGTTAACAACTATTTAGCCAATTGGAACTTAATGTCCTTTCACAAAGTTCACGAGGGAAGGTCAAGCATCGACCCCCAAGTGAGAAATTGTATACTTACACAATTATGTTCATTAAATTATAACACACACGACCATTGGATCTCCAAAAAAATTAATGTTTTCTAAACTATAATTGGGATTTTTTGGACACATTTTGGATGGCCAAAAGTGGGTATTTCAGAATAATCTATTTATTTAAATGTACTCTTCAACTAATTGTGGGGTGTCTTAGAATGTTGGGTATTTACTATTCCCATTTAATTTCCCCTTCAAGTCATGTCACCCATAATTTGTCTACTTCTTAAATCATGAATGCCAAATATTTTCCAAGGACCACACCCAAATGTAAGAAAATAAAAGAAAATAAAATAAAAAAAGGTGTGAGACAAGTTGTTTATTAAAATGGCCCCCTAACTTCTATATTATTTGAGGGGCCATCAATCAACAAACGTATTTTTATTCAATTTTGTGATACAAAAAATTTGGTGATTTTTTTCAAAATTTTAGAAAAATTAAATCAAAATTACACTAAAAATTAAAGATTCGAACATCTTCCCAATTTTTTGGGGTAAAAAAACCATTAGAATTTTTTGAAAGAAATAACAATGGACAATTCATTGAGAGTGCAAATGGTTGACACCAATGTTGGCCGGTTATCTATCTTTTTTTTGAAACCCAGTAGATAACCTGAGTCAAGTATTGAATTTTCAAAATTTTAATAACCGACTCGAATGATTGGAAATTCATCCCAAGTATTTTATCGATCTTAACCACCAAGAGCACAAATTGCACAAAAACATTGAACCCCAAATTGTTGTGCAAAATCAAGAGTTGTTGGCTTTTTTCTCTTTCTCTTTCTAGTGGATAGCCAAAATATAGACGGATATTTGACGATTTTAAGCTTCATATCTAGTTCATAGCCAAATTTGGCTAAATCTTTGAACGGATTATAGCCACTTTGTCTACATCTCAAAATGGGGGAAATAAAAAAAAATACACCCCAAATTGAACTTCCTATCATTAGAGTTATGCGTAAAGTAAGAAAAACACAACACCAGAACCCTGAGTTTCAAAAAAAAACCTGCAAAAAAGTACATTAGCATTCAACGGGGGATGAAACTCAGAAAACCATCAGTTTTGGCGGTAAACTGAGTTTCATCCTGTCTTTCCTTTTTCCTGAGCGCCTCCACTGCTGCTGCTACTACATATATTTTCACTGCTCCTAACTGTACAACTACTATAATTAGTCTCGAACCTTGTGCATTAAATGCTGAGTATCAGCAGTTCATACTGAGATCTATCAAATATATGAGGGGTGAGGAGATAGAGGCCCCAACAATAAACTGCACAAGACTCTTTAGGTCGAGGAAGTGGCCTCTCCCCCATTGAACTCCCGGACTCAAGAAAACAACAATAAGTCCTAACTCCATATTACAAAGGCCAAAGAGACTTGCAAGAAGAAGAAGAAGCATCTTTGCTTCAATCTCGCATCATTGCTTTGTTAAATATTGGCAAAGGATGTGTAGGAGTGGTCCGTCCACCTATAAATGTCATCCAAAGGGGGGTAATGAAAGTTTCCAAAAGAGACTTATTTATATTGGGTTATTCTCAAGAGACCCAAATTCATCCATCCATCCAAATATCCTTTGGTTTGGATGAAAGGGGATAATAACCGTTATAAAGGTTCCTTTCAAAATCAAAGAACTAGGAAACACAAAAACACTTCTCATGTGGACTTGAGTTAAGCAAGTTCTTCTAGAACAACTAAAAAGAGCCTTTGATTTGAGGGTGTAGAATTTGCCTTTGCAAAAGTGAAATTATTGAATAGAATATGCCTTCAATTGGGTTAGTTCAATCAATGTGGTGCAGACTCTAATAAAGTCTTGGACTCTAGTCAAATTTAGTGAGACAATATAACCCCAATTCTAGGGCAAAGTGTAGGGAGAGAAAAAGCCCCTTTATATATACATATATATATATATATATACAATAATTAAAGCTGACAAAAAACTTGGGCCAATTAGCATTGTCATCACTTCATGCTATAAAATATATAAGCTTATGTTTGCACCATCCACTTTAGCCAAAATAGATGTACCTATTTGCTCTATTATTATTATTATTATTATTACTATGATTACTCTTTTGTCAACTCAAATGCAATGTCACGAATGCAATTGTTTTGTTTCTTTTTTCTTTTTACTAGTTTTTTCCTTTGGGAAAGGTCTTTTCTTTTGATCGCTTTTGGTTTGTTTGATTTTGTTGGCTCAATTTGTATGTAAGCAAGGGAGGGAGAGACTATGGAATGATGTAGCTTTCATTTGATCCCCACATTTCGAGAAAAATGTAGAAAGTTTGTTCATAAAGTGTTATGTTCTTATTATATTGTGAATTGTGAGTTCGTTTTTTTGGAATCTAAAGGAACACTTCTTATTTCAACCGAGAGGTACCTTAAACTAGCTATCATAGAAGGAGTTTAGAGTTGTGATGTCCTTCTCAAATGAGTTTCTAAATTGGTGTTGTAGATGCTTAGCCCAAAATTATGTTGTATTATCATGGTGAAAGTTTTTGGTAAGGTCAACAAATAGAATCCAATACTTTGTAACCCTCTTTTTTAATAAAACCCTAGTTTTGGGAAGGACCTCCCTCAAGCATAATTTTCCAAGGGAGAACCTTGGAAATAGCCAACTTTCAAGGGGAAAATCTCTAACACCCATCTATCTATGTATGAATGAAGGTTGTTTGCTTGTTTTCTTTGTCACATTCAAATCTCCCAAACCGTGGATCCTCCCATTGTGCTCTTGGTATTTTTGGAAAGCCTTTGATGACTAAAGGTGCACTAAGGTAATTTGGTAATGATTAGACCTACAATGTGAAAGTTATTTGAATATTGAATAACTTTGTCAAAGAAAATTTAACAAAATAAAATCTAAATATTTTATGAAAAATTGAGGCTAATTCTTAGTACGTTGGAAAGCTTTTAATGAATGGCATTCTTAGAGTGGATTTCATTAATTTTTAGACCTAAATATGGGTGAGGTATTGAATATTGAGTAATTTTCATAACTAAATATCAATTTAAATTTTAGAATAATATTTTTACAATTGAATTCTATCCTCAAGACCGTGTTCACACACATGCTATTTGCACGAGCCACACTTGTATTCAAGCAACATTAAGAATTTATGTTGGGATAAATAATAATGCCATGAGGATCAATACGAAAGCAAACATTCAATAAGAACAACAAATTAAATGTTGTCACACTTGCAAGACAAGGGCCCAACCAAATAATATTTCTTCAAAAAATTTATCTTTACTCAAGTTATGACAAACATCTTACTATGAATGATATCCCAATTTTGCAAGCTACAAATTTTGATGCAATGGTTAATAATGGAGTCGATGAATCCAAGATTTTGGATGTAAAATTTTTTCCCAACATTTTTTTGGATGAAATTATCCGAGGAAGAAGATGGTTTTATGGATGTGTTCCTTGTGTTTGGGATGGTTGTTTTTCATGCTTTCCCTTAAGAGCCTGCGTACACACCCCTAGGGAAAACATCCATCCATGTGCAACTTGATCCCACTTCCTTAGCCAAGTTGGTCAAGGGAAAAAAATTAATTTAGGTCAAGCTCCCTTGGAAGAAGGGGAATTGTCCACATGATTTCTCAAGGAGCTTGGCTACACTTATTTGGGGAAAACATCTATGAAAGTTGCATTTGACTTAAATTTTTTAAAAGGTTGCACAATGGAAGAATGAACCTTGAATTTTTCATCCACAATCTCCAAATTTTCATTGAGTGTTTAACTTGAAATTTTTTCAACTTTTTAATTGTTTTGTAATTCATCCCTCGTGCAACCTTTTTCTACAAATTTTCATCCATTTTTTCCAAATATTGAAATATTGCATGATGGATGATTTTTTTCAAAATTGCACAATGGATGAAATTTCATAAAGTAAAATTACGGAATTGCTGAAAAGTTAAGGAATTAAGGTTATGAAATGGATGAAAAAGTTGCCAAAAAGGTTGAAAATTGATAAAATTTACAAAATGGTATTGAAAATTGAAGTTAAAAAATGGATGAAAAACAACACAATGGTTATCACATTGAAATTTTGAAATTGGATAGTGAATGAAAATTTGAAGACTACATATGAGAAGTTGAAAACACATTCATCCATTGTGCAACCTATTAAAAATTCTAAAACATTGTAGCTTTCCTTGATGTTGTCCTTACAAATGTAGCCAAGGTCATGCGAAAAGCATGACATCAACTCCCCTTTTCCTTATGGAATTGCACTTGAATTATTAGTATTCTCTTGGGCAACTTGGCTACGAAAGTGGGACCAAGTTGCACAAGAATGGATGTTTTTCATGGGGAAATGTACCTACACGAGCTCCTTGGATAAATCATAACTCCACTTTCAAGGGAAGTGGGGCCAAGTTGTTCAAGGAAAACATAGTAATGTTGCGTGAGAAAGGTAATAATGCTTGACTAGTGTTGTTGCTTGACAAAGGTCGTATTTTCCTCATGGAACATTAGTTGACCTATTATGTAAGGAACACTATTTTCTCCAAGCTTTTTTCCCAATGATGTTTTGGCCCAAGCTTACCTTGCCAACACCATCTTTCTTCTTTCTCAAATGAAATACATTTGTGACTCAAAATGTGGGTTGTAAAAAGATTTGAACCTTCAACAAATGGGTGAAAACCCATAAGAAAGTTTCAATAAAATGTTTAGTGGTTTTTACATTTTTAAGAGAATTGCGGATTCCAATTTTTTTTTTGTAGAGTTGTAAAAATCAACATGAGTCTTTCCAATTTTATTTTATTTTATTTTTTGGATTTTGTGAAAATTAGGCAAGGTATCAAGATTTTTTATTTAAAAAATTTCAGTTGAACTTGAAAATTACTAGTTTTCACAAATGTAAAAACAATCCATTATTTCCAACAGTTCTAACAAAAAACTAATTATTAAATTTATTGTCTTCAAACAACGAGATAAGCAATGTACACCCAAGAATGTGGTCTCAAGATATTTCACAATAGCACCATAGTTTATCCCATATCCTTTGTCCAAAAGTGAGTGTGGGCTTATATTGTATATAGCTAAGCTAAAAGAGAACCCTTTCCACATTCCTATGTTGGTGGAAAAAGCTTTTGTTTGGGAGCATGAAAAATAATGTGAATCAAAATGAACAAATCTAAGCAACCCATCGAAAAAACAACATTGATCTTTGTGATGCACTCACAACTAATAAGTATAAATCACCTACCCTTCAACTAGTAGCCCCTTAACTCTAGACCTTTATAAGTAAGAGTCACCATAGGTGGTTTTCAAATGGGAGGTTTCCATTGAAGTGAGAACCAAGGGGACAACGTTCATTCAATTTGGGTATCACAACTAGTGATACCCGACAGTTTTCAAGATAAAATTTGGCTTAACAATTGAATAGGTTTTTCACTACAATCTTGAAAACCACCCAACATTGGTTTCAACCTTTGTTTCACAATCTTTACTTCAAAAACTTTGGTACACTAGACCCACTTATTTTGGTAACTTGGGTACAACAAAATAATTAAAGGAAATTATTTCTTCTTGGGCATTAAAATGAGGAGCATGTGTGGTTTTGTGTGAAAGATCAAGTTGGATTTAATTCATTGATAATGTTTAGTGTTTTCTAGTGGTTTTTTGTTAGGAATTTTTGGTTTACTTAATGTAACCAAAATGGAACACGTAGAAAAAGTGATGACCATCCCTAGGAGATGTAGCCAAATTTAGTTATAAACCAAAATATGAAGAAAACACATTTAATCATATTTCTCTATTTCTTGCTATTTATTGGAAACCAAATGTAAAAATTTAGCAATTTTCACTCTTTTTAGGGGTCATTTTTCCAATGATGGAATCTTTCAAAATATGTTTCATTTTCAGTTTTTTTGATTTTTAATTTCACTCTTAACAAAATTTTGCCAATAAAAAAAAGGTTGGTGCTTGCTTTTTTCTAAGTCATTCCTAGTGTTTGATGAAGCTTTTGTACAATTTTTTTTCCATATGTACCCACCATGTAGCCTCTTAGATGTTTAATTTCCCCCGATTTTATCCAAACAAATGATGAACAAAAGGAATAGTTGCCTAGTTAGAACTTAGGATAGGATGAATGTAAGGAATTAAGAAAGAAGTGAAAATGAGTATACTACCTTGAAAGCATTGGTTTCCAAAACCAAGAGGGAGAAAATGGAAATTAAATAAATGAAAGGTATAATAAACCATGATGGAGGACAAACCTTGTAAAATCCCCCTTTGATTTTTCTTATAATAAAAGTTGTGATAGTAAATACATAGAAGACAAATTCAATAGGAAAATCTATACTTCCCTAATAATATTATTAAGGTATGTTGTCCCATGCAAGACCTTTTGATGGTTTCAAAGAGCTTTTTTTTGGGTTCATTTCTTTTGCATAGGATCCAAGTAGGGTTTACAATTTTACAAGATAAAAATGTGGACCCAAAAAGAAAATCTTTGATTCAGGCAAGTCCAAGTTGGAAGGCTAGTAGGTACCTAGGGTTTAGGTCTAGGTTTTTTCTTTTGCTTTTTCTTTTGAAAAGTGTGTGTCCCCATTGCCCTTGTGCTTCCCTTCCTATGATTGTATAGCAAGCAAGAAATGCACACAAGGATGATGTAAGTCAAAAAGAGAGTAATGGGCAAAACTATTACAACAAACCAAGTGTAACAACAAGTGTAACAATTCAATCCAAAGTGGAGACAAGTTGGCTACTCAATTTTTTCAAGGAAATCTCCAATTCAAAGAAGAAATGTGAACAAGAAGATGCACAATAAAATAGTTACATTGAACAAGTTTAGAGAATCTAGGGTTTAGGGTCTAATAAGTTTAGGGTTTAAGGTTTAAGGCTTAATTTACATGGATGTTCTTCATTTGGTTAGGTTATTAAATTTTGAAAATTTTAATATTCAACCCTTAAAGGTCTTGTGAGTTCTACTACGGCAAGAATGCTAGGTGGGTAGTTTTTTTTTTTTTTTTTCTTAAATTTAAAAATTCAATAATCAATCGGTAAATTATTAATAACATTATTAAATAACCGTGTATTTTCTCAATAATCAGCCAACACGGTATTTTAACTTTGGCCTTTGTGGTTGCACTCAATTCCCTTAATACCAATAGAATTTTTTTATTATTAAATTGGGAGGGATGACAACTCTTGTTTTTTTACACACTACTTTATTTTTCAGGAATTTTTTTTATGGAAATTAAAAATTTTATGACAATATTATATTACATCTTTTATTTCACTTGACAAATGTGAAACCCTTTTTTTTTCTTCATCTAGCATTTCTCAAGATTTATAGGGTTGAAAGTGTACAATCAATTCGATTATTCACAAACAATTATGCAAGTATAATTTTTTGATCATAACTTCTTCATTGATTACAAAACCGATTACACTACGGAACACACATTGCCATAAGCTATTACCACCTTACAAAATGGTGGCTTGCCCTAAGCTTGCCATGTTCCTAGGTAGAATGGGGCCCCTATTGGGGCCTATTCCATATTGCAACATAACCTTTAAACTCCTCAATGGTCAACCTAAGACATTCCCCATGAAATGTTCCCGCTCAATGGCCCTTTTGAAGGGGTCCACAAAAATCATTTTTCCTTTTGGGGGGGGGGGGGGGGGGCAAATAGAATTTGTAATCCTCCCCTTTTTTCTTTTTATTATT
>Ga0209611_10015112_pt1 | contig 10140 bp, 6 predicted proteins | sample S1TSphgellanicum_3_FD_187693 | JGI IMG/M metagenome (GOLD analysis project Ga0209611, IMG submission 187693) | Host-associated microbial communities from peat moss isolated from Minnesota, USA - S1T2_Fc - Sphagnum magellanicum MG (SPAdes) (version 2) | ecosystem: Host-associated > Plants > Peat... | reverse complement strand
TTTTTCATTTTCCCCCCTGATACCTGCCAGGTATGGTGGGAAAAAAGAAAGAAAGAAATAAAATTACGTTGATACTTTGTCTCGATGTTTGGAGCAAGGCTTCCCCCCAAGATATTATTACCCTTGTGTATGGCAATTTGTATTTTTTTTGGTTTTCTGTTTTCAAGAACTATATGAATTTTTTAAAAAAAAATTATTGATGTGCAAAACCAGCCTTTCTTTATTGACAAATTTTCACCAAAGAGAGAAATTCAAAATTAAAAAATGACATGATTTTTGAAGTTCTTAATCGTCAGAATTGAGAGGGGGAAATAGAAAGAATCTTTGTATTTCTATATTTGGTTTAAAGTGTGTAGCCAAATACGTAGAAGGATGACGAAAGATTTATATTTCATATCTGATTGTTACCCATATTTGGCTAAATCTTCCTATGGATGATTGCCACTTTGGCTACAAACAAAAATTCCTATAAAAATGACACCGGGCAAAACTAACCTACAATCCAAAGTTCCAATTCATTGTACTTTTTTTTAATGTCTGGAAATATGAGAGAGACATGATGTCCTATCCTTTGAATGCACATACACACGAACAAAACCCTTTGTTCACATGCAAGGAATTATGTTGGCACAATAGACAAACGACAACTAACACCCATGCAAGTACCGTACATCCAAGACCATGTGACTATGGTGCCACAAGCTTATGATCTTCACCTAGACAGCCCAGCATGTTCAATCGACACACTATTCATCATCCAAACTCTGTTGAATCAACAAATTGCCCTAAGACTTCACATTATATCATTAATGTCTGGTCGATCAACATTCCAATTTCCAGTGAATGATCAACAAAATTGATGAATTGTTAAAAATTTACTCAATGAAGTCAAGCATAGACATGTCATTGGTCATGCACTGAAGCATGATTGAAGCTATTCTATTTTTTGATAAAAGCATGCATAAATTATGTTATAGGTATGTAGGGGAAAGAACATACTATTCTAAGTTAAAGTGGGATGTATTATGCTCTGTGAGGGCAGCCAGCTACCCTGGTGGTTAGGGTTTGAGGGTCTGTTGCCAGAGTTATGCAAAAACAAACCCACTTCCCTAACTTTGCTTGGCTTGCAACCCAGTTCTTCCTTCAAAATACAAGGAAAGCTAAACCAATCCCTTATTAGGAGCCAGCTATATGGGCTTCCCATCCACTTGCCCCCTCTTGTGCATCCCCCATAAGTTAACCCCCTTCTTCAAGGGCTGGACACTCCTCTTAATCTTAAATCATTGCCTTCAATATTAGCTTCAAATATCACATCTAATTTGTGCCTACGCTCTTAAACTCTTTCCTTCTACCCTAAGGAGCAAAGTAAAAGGTCTGGACTACTAGTGTAAACATAGGTCAGAGTTCCTGGCTCTGGCTATTGTCATACCCCTCTTAGAGCATCTCCACCGGTGCTCAGTATGTGACTCCAGACAGTTAAATATATTGAGAAAAAGTCAAAATGTGCCAGTTTAGCTTAGGAAATTGGTTTTTCTGCACCAAATTCATGCAACTTGCCGTGGCTGGTAAAAGGCGCAACACAGTCGTGCACCTCCAAAAAAGAGTGTAATAAATTGGACCTGACTGTGGCTCGGTATTTCTGATTGGTTGATCATAATGATTGGTCCAGGTGGTTTGCTATTAGTAGTACCCATGTATATGCAGTTCCAGTTATAGTTTTATTGGTGGGGTTGCCAAAAAAAACAGCTAAGTTAGACATTTAATTTTATTCGAGAGTGCCATACCGAGCACCTGTGGAGATGCTCTGATGCTTAGTATGTGATCCTGCACAATAAAATTGGATGAAGAAATGTCAAAATATGCCGGCTTGGCTTAGAAATGGTTTTATCTCAGCATAATTGCACAATTGTGCTCGCTCATAATAGGCACAGCACTTGGTGTTTCTGATTGGCCCATCATAATGATTCGTCCAGGTGGTTTGCTACTAGTAATCCCCCACCAATTTGCTGTCCCCACTCCAGTTTTATGGGTGAGGTTGCAAAAAAGTGAATAACTAAACTTGGATGTGAAAAACATTTTTTCAGGGTTACATATCGAGCACCCTGGAGATTGAACCCATATGACATACTCCTTACTTCTTAGTGCAACTCCTTACATGTAGAGTAACTCCACCAGTGGTTAGTATGTAACCCTGCACACTATATTGGATGAAGAAAAGTCGCAATATGCCAGTTTGGGTGAGCAAAATTGTTTTGATAGAGCATTTTTAAAAGGGCACATCAAAGCCTTAACACCTGTAGTTGATTGGCTAGATAGTTTGATTGGTCTAGGTCACCTATTTGCAGGCCCAGTTCTGCTTTTATGGGTGGGTTTGGGAAAAAAAGTAAATAACTAAACTTGGATGTAAGAAATATTTTTGCAGGGTCGCATACTGAGCACTGCTGGAGACTAAGGACTCATCCTAATAACTCAAGTTGAAAACCATACAAACAGATTACAATAAAACTATAACACCCCGTTTCATTCTAATCATGGTAGTACCTTGGCATCTTGAGCACAAATTACTTTCTTTTTTTAAATGCTGAAATTTTCAAACAAAGTTTTTCTCAAAGAATATTTTTAAGGAAAATGAAGAATCTTCTGAAATATTCAGGAATATTTATTTTTCAAACTGAAATCTTCATAATTAATTAACTATTCATCATACATGTGTTGAACTTGCCCCTGTACAACAATATTCAACAATATCCAACATACCAAGCATCCATCCATGTGTTCAAAATTAATAACTTCAAGTCTCACCAACAAAGACAAAGCATATATGTTGAAAACCCTTTAAACTATGCCCCTTCCCTCTCTACCCATGATATAACTCCTTAGGTAGCTACCAACAAGCCCAAGCTTACTCTCCTTCTCTCAGTTCCCTTTCTCACCCACCACAACTTCAGCCTACTTGCATCCTCCACCATCTTCGTCAACCTTGCTCTTTGTACCTAGGATCACTATAGCCAATCCCTTTAACAAGACATACCAATCATGTGTTACACATCAGCCAGCCTATCTCAGCACATTACTTCACCCTTTCAACCCTAATTGGCAACGATCAACAAGTGGACACCTTTGCTTTTCCTCTCCTTTTCTTGGACAACTTTGAACAACAAATTAAATCCTTGACCTGGGAGAATTCCAAAACACTCATGAATGTTTTATTAGTTTAGAATAGCTTACTCAAAACTCATAAAAAAGCTTCATGCTTACTCATAGCAACATTCCTTTCTCACACATCTTCATACCAAAACGTTGTCCAAGACCTCCTTATCAAACTTTACTCCTTGTTTAGTATGATTGAAACATGGATGAGATAGGCTTAGTTTAATTCAAACATGGATAAGATAGGTGTAACTATCATGTCCATCTATGGAAGCCTCTTATGATGTGTGAGGTAGAGTTCACAAACAGGTATCTTGTTTTGTGATCTCCAAGGCAGCCTCTTATGATGTGTGTGGTAGATTTCACAAAATTTTATTGTCCAAACCATTCAAACCATATCTTGTTTAGTGTTCTCCAAAGCATGATTTACTCGAGGTTAATTCTAACATTGTCCTAGCCAAGAAATCTAGGGTTTTATCCAACCCCTTTCACATATTTCATCCAAACAAATCAAGGCTTTTCCAACCATCCTAATTATTCAACAAAATTTGTCATATGACTATAACCTATCCAAAACCAATTGGGCACTAATTGATGCCCAACAAATTAAAATAATCACATGCAACCCATGATGAAAATAAAATGGAAAATGTAAGGTGAACAATGGCAATGCTACAAATATCATAAGAGTTATAGGACATTCGTTTACTCTTATGTAAGTGCATAAAAATATTTTTGGATGTATTAATTGAAATAAAAAAATAATAGGTGTTAAAATGTAGGAAGAGGAATGTGATGAACCATGAATTTTAAATCACAATAAAACCATTTTGTGCAAATGAATGCATACAAAATTGTAGTGATGATTATGTACAATGAAATAAGAATGTAACAATTTAGAACAAAATAATGTAAAAATTTGATGTTAATGAAGTCGTGGTAAAATATTGACCAATTTATTTCAATACATGAAAGGAAAATACATAACATGTCTTGCTAAATAACATATTAAATGAAATGGGAATCATGAAATTTAGGGTCAGATATAAAATATATATTTTTGAAAATTATTACAATAAAAATTTGCAACTTTAATAAAATTAAGTATGTATTAAAACTAAAAGTTCACAAGAAATTATAATCAGAATATAATCTTAAAACTTTTAAAACTTTGTATCATAATAGAATTATAATCAACAAAAGAATGCTTAGAATAAATTGTAGTAAAAATGGATTTTCAATTTGTATGAAAAAAATTGGTACTATAAAATGAATTCAAAATTTGTTGAAGCAAAATTTATATTACATACATAAATTTCTTGTATGAATAGATACTTAATATTTAAATTTAAATTGTGATATGAATAAAACTATAATACCTATCTAAAATGATAACTTAAAAATTGTAACAAACAACATTAAATAATTTACACATGAAGGCAAAAAGAAATAGCACCAAAAATTTCAAACTTTATGTTTTGATTTAGTGGATGATTTTAAGTGCACAAAATTGCAATGGACCACATGCAATTTTTATGCCTAATGTCCAAAATCATGAAAATATTGGTTGTTAAATACCCACCAAATGATGAGCAAAGACAAGGAAGATTGCCAAAATGGATCTAATTCAAAAATATATTCAAGTCAATGTTCTTCAAATCTAGGAAGAAAACCATTTGATAGACATTGAAATTTACCTTTAATTTACCTCATATGTAAATTTTAAGGAACTAAATATCATGAATGACAGCCTATAATTACCCCAACACAAAACATATAAATATATATATCAGGATTTTTATCATTAATTATAAAAATAAGATATTTTATTTCACTAAACTTGTCATTCATGGATGTGTTCATCCTTTTCATCCATGGTGGATGATATTCATATGTCAACATTCACATTTCATTCAATGAATGATATTTATCCATTACCATCCGAAAATCATTTATGATGGATGAAATTCATTCACTAGCATCATGTTTCGTTTATAATGGCTATTTAGGAAAGTGTTCAAAGTTTCTTAATTAAATAATGGTCCATATGGAGCTTCTATGAGCTAGGTCCTTAAATGTGTACAAATAAAGGTACATGTTTTGATTTGTAAAATCACATTGTAAACTCCATTGGTGTATCCTATGTTGTTGGCCCAATTGTGAACTAGTTACCCAACTAAATTTTCTTGAACCAAAACTATTTTTATAATTTAATTAGGTTTTCAATCACAAAATTTACTCAAAATTCAAAATCTCACACACCCTAGGTCTAAAAATTTCCAAATCACCTTCATTCAATCTTCCTTATTGAGGGCTTTGTAACAATACTAAGAACATGCCCAAATTCGATTGTAATTTCTAGTTTTCATTTAAATAAAATTTTAATAAAAAATTTGTTCAATATTCAATCACTTTTCCACTATAGGTCAAAACATTATACCAAATTATTTGTCAATTCATATAAACAAAATTAGCCAATTTGGTGCAACCCTACTCATCAAGGGCTTTCCAATGATACCAAAGGCATGGCAAAAGGCACCGTGGTTTGGGAAATCGTCACGTGACAAACAAACAATTTACAAACAAACTATATTCATAGATAGATTACAAAATTATATTGCCTTTTATGCCTTAACATTGCAACTACAATAATTTGCATGACTAAGTTTACTTATCTAAAATGATTAAAGGGATTTTTTTTGTTCATTTTGTCCCTTCCAAAAAACGGGCATGTTTTATTTGATTAAGTTATTAAAAAAATTTAGTCAAATTAAACAATGTCAATTACACGAAAAGCAAGCCACGCTTACATGATGTTGATGCCTATTATGGTGTGACTCATTTTAATCAGTCCATGGGTGTTGTAGTTTGTTACATATTATATGTGCTAAATTTTCATAATTGAAAATGTTACTTATGTGCATGTGTCAAGGGTAGGTGTGTAGGCCCCCAATTAACATGTAGATAAGTACGTAGGTAGTGGATAGGTGATATAGGTGGGTTGGGTTGGTAATAAGTAGTTAGTTAAGTAGGTAATAGGTAGGTAGATTGGTTGGTTATGGTTAGGTAGACCTAGGTTATGTAGGTATGTAGTTAGGTAGATAGGTATGTAATAGGTAGGTTGGTATTGGGTGAGTAATTTGTAAGTAGGTGTAGTGAAATATGTGTCATCTACTTACCTAGTACAACCTACCTACCTTGATTCATGTCTATAATTATATGTGAGCATAATATTTCACTTGAATCATAATTATATGATTTATGCTACTTATGAATCAACATCAACTATCACATGTATGTTAGTTTTTAGTCAAAAAAACAAGGCACATCAACTAACAAAATTGTTTATTTCTACTTAAATTAGACTAGCCGCATCAATTATCACATGCTACTTTTTAATCAAAATAAACATGAAAGTTATCCACACAACTAACAATTTAATCATGCCCGATTGACTAAAATGTTAATAAGTGTTGTTCAAAACAAATAGTCATTTTTTACTACATAATCATCTAATTGTGCGGGTTTTTTTCTTACTAAAATTTAGTCTAAAAAACAACAAAACAACCAACATTTGTAGTGGTGAAAAGATTGGAACTCCTTAGGAATTTCAACTTTACTTCTCAAAATGGGAATGTTGTGTGAGACTCGAAAATCATTTCGCTTGACTTGATTTTTACACACCTCTCACTTTGTGTGGGAGTGTATTTCATTATTTTTACCTCACATTATGTCTTGAACTTACTCCTAGCTCAATTCACTTTGTTTTCACCTAACCTTAGTCATGTGCTTGAGGCCTACGGTTCATTAATGTTCTTAACAATTTGAAGTGGCAAAACACGAAGCTTGAAATTTTTTGAATGCAAAAATATTTAAAGATTAACCTTTGATGTGATTGGTATTTTCTAATTAATTTTGAATCCAAATGGAAAACATGAATTCAAATTGCTTTGTTCACAACCATGGTGAGAAAGTTAAATTGGGCAACAACCAAACATCTGTTTTGCCTATTGTAATTTTTTCAATCATAAAATTAACATATCAACTTATGAACTTGAGGTTATAACAAATTATTCATACTTAGTCCTCAAATGCGTTCCAAGTGAAATGAAGTTTTGTTTTGATTAATTAGAATTATTGGCAATAAAAAAATAAACTTTCTTGTAATTGTTATACAAAGCATTTGCAATCTTTCCTCTTACTGACTATAAAAACCATTGTAGCTAATGTAGTTGTTGCCTATGGTTCACATGAACAACTTTTAAATATGGAAACACAAAGCAAACATTGTGTGTCAAAAAAACATATGACCAAATTTGGTTGAAAAGGGGGAACATTGGAAAAAGTTATGGTAGATTTGACAATAATAAATCATCATATCTACCTTTTGAAACCTCTCCTAGAGCTCTAGAATTTGATCAATTAACTCTAGACACTATGCCAAAACATGATGTATATTATTTCATTGACTATGTTTATAGTAAATATATGGCATTAGTGACTACATGATTATGTAGTGAATCGGACTCATGACTTTTGCCATTAGTAATTTTTTTGGTCGTAATAATTCATGTCATTTGTGATGTGATTTCTATAACAATTTAATTAGGAAAAACAATGACTTTTATTACTACAACTAATAAAGATAATTAAATAATAGGTATTCATTAGCTTATGAAATGTAAAGATGTGTTAAATTATAGTAAAGCCACTTTGACAACCTAGTTAGACATCTTTATTGACCTAAAACTAGGTAACTTAAAAGCTTAAGTAGGTAGGTAGGTCAAAATAATTAAATAGGTAAGTAAGCATAATCTAGGTTTGTAAGTAGGCTTAAATAAGTCGGATCCTATTTAATTTGTTGGTCACAAACCTTTTTTATTAGCTCATCCCAAATGGTATTTGCATTATGAATATTTCTAAGGCATTTACTATGTGTAGATTATTCTTTCATCTAATTACATGGTTTACAAAATTGAAATTGTTGACAAAAGATATGGGATAAGTTTTATAAAAGGAAACATTACAACATCCTTTGTCTTATACAATGGTAGCCTACCTATTTACCCAAACTACTTAATTTAACCTAAGCTTAAGTAAAATAATATATGTGTAAATAGGTATAAATATGTAGCCTAATTAACCTATCCTACCCTATAACTTACCTATTTACATAGCTTAACTAACTATTAATTTAATTAACATAAGTTATGTAGGTAGCCTATATTTAATTATTACCTACCTAATTTACATAATTAAGCAGGTATGTAAGGAAGGTGAATAAGTAGGCCTAACTACCTATTATTAGCCCCCAATTTCCCCTTATATATATACACACACACACAGTATATATCTAATATATCCCTAATAAACATTTTTATACATCTAGACACTCTAGGTCCATGTCATCATTGTGACCAAATATTTGGTTATATTTGTAACTAATGTGATATGTGATGGGCTAGGCTGATGAAAAATCATTTGCAATTCATCTGCTTAAAAAGATTAATTACCACTAATTGTGCATCCCAAGGTGTAAATACAACTAGTGGAAGAAATGACTATAGTTATGTAATCATAATAAATGTTTATTAGGGATATATTATGTATGTCGTAATGAAATGAATTAGTTATCAAGGTATACATGTACACAAAAACTTACTTAAAATGTGAAAAACAACTAAAAAACATAAGACATGAAAAAGCTAGAAGACATTAATTGAATTCAAAATATTAAATTTAGTTATGACAACAAAATGAGAATGCCAATAAAAAACTAATGAAAATGTTTTTTTCTCATTAATGAAATTTGACATTTCATAGTGATATGGGTAGTTAAATGCGTGAGGTGATAAATGATCCCATTGATATCATGAATGGAGGCATTATATGAAAATTTGGCTTATGGACATTTCATGACTTGCCAAAACTATCAAAAAATATGGATTTGTTAACTTAAATTATCACCTCTCTCATACATCCATAAACTTTTAGGTTGTTCCCACTAGTCATGATAGTGTTACATATTTGTGTTGGAATTGCAAATTGTCTAAGCTTGTGAGAATGTGATGTTCATTGAAAACCATTGCTTAAATTAGCTAAACTTGATGAGGTCAATTGTAACTTAAGGTTCATTGCTTAGTGATGTTCAATGCATCTTTGAATGTGATGGAGTTATTTGGACTGTTTTTCCTAGTATTATTTTAAGGTTCATTATTATACCATCTTTTGTTCTATTATGTTCATCCTATTATGTTCAATGGAAAAGGTAGTAGATCCAACAATTAATATGAAAGTTATTGGACATCAATGGTATTGGAGTGTGCTCTTTCATGAAAGTGATACAAATGCAACAAAATGCACCAAACTAGTTTTATGGTCTATAAAGTTTTTGGCTTACAAAAAGAAAGAATAAAAGCACTATCAATCTATAGGACAATTCATGTGCTTATGGTTGATTCTCAAACTTCAGCATAACTATAAAATTTGCATGCATGCAATTTTTAGGAAGATCCACTTAGTATTTATATTTCTAAGTATAACTTTCAAACACATTTGTGTTTGCATTCTTATATAAGTCTCAAGTTCCGAGCCAAGTGTCTTGTTTTCTCATGGTTCTTAAGGTTTCGTTAGATTGATTGCACCATGGCACTTCTGTAGGTATTCATTAGGTTCAAATACAATTTTTTTTCTCTATTGGGTTCCCTAATGCTATCAATGTTGCTTCATTGAGTTAGGTTCATCCTCATTGGCCTTGTTGTTTGCATCGCATCTTGTTGCACTACAATCAATGACAATGGCAAAGGTGTTCATGAACATTGTGCTACAACCATATTGTTGAGTTTGGATTAGTGTTGGGTGGGTACTTGGACTGCATGGTAGAAACCATTGATTTCAATTTTGGTTCTAAGTATTTGGAACCTACCCAAAACTAGGCCCAATTTTTAAAATAAAAAAACAACTAAAGTTGGACTTAGGGTTGAGTTTCAA
>Ga0209611_10015111_pt1 | contig 10140 bp, 6 predicted proteins | sample S1TSphgellanicum_3_FD_187693 | JGI IMG/M metagenome (GOLD analysis project Ga0209611, IMG submission 187693) | Host-associated microbial communities from peat moss isolated from Minnesota, USA - S1T2_Fc - Sphagnum magellanicum MG (SPAdes) (version 2) | ecosystem: Host-associated > Plants > Peat... | reverse complement strand
GGTTTGCAAAGCTGCGCTTGGTTTCCAACCATTTTCCTTTCTTTTCCTGCTTACTTTGAAGTTGGAAAAACAAGGTGGCAGAAATACAGCATCCTGATGCACCAAAGAGGACTTGCGTACTGATACATCACCGTGACTGGGTACTATGAAAAACACATGAACTGGGCTTGGGAAGTCGGGACCACACATTGACACACTTAGGTAGGTACATAAATAGGTACCTATGAATTTAGGTTAAATATTTACTTATTTACTTAGGTAAAAAAGTAAATAAGTAGGAACATAAATCAACTTAGGTGAATAGATCAAAGTAGGCACCTACTTAATTAAGTACATAAGTAAGTTGGGGAGGGTAGGTAGTTTAAAATTGTGCATAATTTTTCTTTTTATTTTGGGTTAAGCCTTTTGAATGACTCGTCCCAAGTGCACACATTTTTTTAATGTGAAATTGCATAACAACACTTTTTGTTTATATAATGTTCAAACTAGGATTGATAAATAAACAATATGAGATAAGTTTTGAAATTGTGATATCTTCACAAACTAAGTTGTAACTTCAAAACTTTCCTCATGCCTTTTTTTTGTTTTAAAATTTCTAAACAATTCAGGTACATGGCTCATTAGATAATTAAATAATCATTTAATTAATAATGATTAAAATTAACATATATTTAAAATATAAACTATACATTACAAATATTAGGTATTCATTATCAATTATTTAAATAACCACTAACTTTTTAATATTTAACTCACTAGCTATCTAGTTATTCACAACTTGTCAATACATAATTCATACATAAATAAATAACTTAAATATTTAAAAATATTTTTTTACTTTTTAAAATATAGTCAAATTATAAAATAATATAATTAATCTTAAAATAATTATATTATTATACTTAAAAATAAATATTATAAATATTTATTTTCAAATTAAAAATAATAAACAAATAATTGTTATTAGAAAATAAATTCCTACACAAATTATTTATTTTTAAAGTAACATTAAACTAATTAACGTAATCAATATATAATTACATTTATTATTGAAAAATTGTTATCAATCAAGTAAATTTTTTTTCCATTAATAATTAATAACTGTAAATACAATAATCTACTGAACATATATTAATTTTTTAAATTATTATAATATTAATACATATAAATTTATAATAGAAAATTAATTAATTTTTTAAATTAAAAAATAACTATACAATTATTCTTGCAATTATAATCATTACAATAATTATTTTAATTACATTAAAAAATTTCCAAAATCTTAATTCAGATTTAAAATTATAAATTACAAATTGTGAATAAATATGTTCAATTAAAAATAATTATGAAATTACTATAACTAGTTTTTATCTGAAATAATTATAATCATTTAAAATAATCTAACATTAATTACAGTTATTGATTTATTTTACTGTAAGAATAGAAATTATATAATATAAATACTTATGTTGTAGCAATAACTATTTAGTGTAACATATAATCAATAAATATAATCATTTATAATTATTTATAAAAGTGATATATAATGAACAAGCAATTACAAGAAATAAAATTTTTAATTTATTATATTAAAATCCATGTAGTTATTGCCATAACATTAAATATTTTAATTAAATTATGATTATTCTAAAATTTTAAATTTATTCTAATTTTATAAATAATAAATTATAATTATAATGTTCAATTATAAATAAATTATTCAAGTATTCTAATTCTAGCTAACAAATAAATTAAATAATTACATTGATTTTATGTTGCTATAGAATAATAATTTTTTTAAATTAAAAATTTATTGTAAATAAATAAATAATGAGTAATACATACAATTATTTTAAGGTATCTTTGTTTTTTAAATACAGTAATTACAGCAAATTTGTTCAATATTTGAAGATTATTATAAAATTTTGAAGTAAAAATCTGAACTATAGGACATAACTTTTCAATTAGGATATGAAAGTTTATTATAATTATTAAAACATAAATGTTGTAAATACAATATTTATTTTTTATGATTGGGAACTATCATTTTAATTAATGTGAAAATTTATGTTGTAATATTATTTGTTTTTTATATATATGTAGTAATAAATAATAAGTAAAATAATTTATTATAATTATTTTAAAATTTTCGTAAAATTGTTCTGAAATTTATGACATAATAACGATTATATATTATAAGTTCATAATTAATTATTCTAGTATACTATAATTTAATTCTAAAATTTTTAAAAATCAAATTAATTAATATAATGTTAGTGGGAATGTTATTTTTTAATATTAAAATTTAAAATTATGAATAATTAAGCTGAATCATAAATTATGTGTTTATTATAATTAATTTATATGTAAAATAATTATTGTGATTTTAAAATAACTTTATATTAATTGCAGTAATTTTATTATTTAATACATATTTAGTATAATAATCTATGTTGGAATATATTAAATTTTTTTGAAATTATAAATAATTTAATGTAATGAAATTAGTATAATTACAATAATCATATCAATGAATTTAATTTCAATAAAAATAATTTGAATATTAAGTTGAATCGTAAATCAAATAATTATTATAATTAATATATATAGACATATGTTGATTGCAACTAAGCACCACTTCGCTTGCGAGTAATGGGACTTGAGATGGTTATTCTTAGATGATATTCCAACCCATATATAGATGTAAACCAATTAAGTCACAAACTAGTCCCAAGTTAGTCATAGGTGATTCGATTGATGTTAGCATGATGTCGCATTAATTGTAGAAGGCAATTTTTTTGTTGCAAAGACCAAATAGTTATAAGCAATTATAAATGCATTGGTCACATATTGGCCTTTTTCTTTTAGTGATAGAAAGAAATTTTTTCATTAAAGAGAAATGTTGTCACCTTTTACAACAAATAGGGTGTCATCAGATGCATCAGCTATTGACCATTTAAGGTTTAAGCTGCTACATTTTGGATTCAAGCAACATGTGAATGCGGCTCTTGTTGAGCGCAAGGAGTTCATAAAAGCCTTGGACTAATTGGTACTCAATGTGCCAGAGCATGAATAACCAGCCAAATTTGCAGTTTAGGGTTTAGGCTTCCATCCATGTATTGGTGAAAGGAAAACAGTGACCCAATGGTTTTACAAACAAATGGGATGAGAGCATGTTACGATTACAACAATACAGATATGTTGTCGATGATTGTATAGCAACTTTGGTGGATGCCAATGGGGACAAATCTTTAGCTTTGTATAGCTTATTTAAGACACTCATTGGAGACTAGGCTCTTGTATCTACTAAAAATGGGGCAAGCCAGGCTGCCCAAAATATTGCAAAGATGAGAGCAAAAAAAGTGGTGGCCCTATAGTCCATATTTGAAGAGGAAAGCACCTACTTGATTAAAGACTTCATGTAGTTTCCCATAACATATGAAGCAAATGTTAATGTGCCATTAAACATGGAGGTAAATAATCCATTGATTCAATGTTCTTGTGTTCCAAGGTTTACAACCCAACTTGTGATCCATGTGAAAGTTGTGGTCCTTATTTTGAAGAACAAATCTGAATGCAAACTTAATTCCATGTAATGAAGTTCATCATGTGCAGGTGAGGATACTTGCCAAGTGCCATTATACCCATAAAGTGCCGATTGTTGCCTTCAAAAGCAAGAATCATAGTCCTAAATTTCTACTAGAATTGATAAAAGAGGTGGGGAATTTTGCATTGTAATTAATGGGTGCACTAATGTTGTATGACTTAGTTGTCGTAGCTAAAGATTTAACGCACACTTTGCTACAAAAGACTTCACCAAATGAAGACATCTTAGATTATGAAAATGAGACAATGATTAGACCCATAAACCCATATACTAAAATGTTGGCTAGAAGGAAAGATCAATCCATATCTTCATTTTCTTCCAATGCAAAGGAAACGTTTCCAACTTTTGCACATCCCATAATAACTATCAATTCTTCAAATGCTCTATCCATAGCATATGTTCCCCTAGCATTGAGGAAAATGCAATGCAGTGGAGCCTTCAAGCTAACTCATGTAAAGGATGATAATGTGAGGAAGCCAGATATTCCGGACAAAGATGACAAAACATAGATGCCAATGCTTTCAACACACTGCAAGTCATAAGCTGCACAAGATATGCAAGAAATCGTTGTAGGTTCATGACACTGGTGTGGAAAGTTGGAGACTAAAGGAGGAGTGGGAGGCATGGCAAAAATCAAGAAGGCATTTTGAGATGTGAAGGATTAGGGAAAAATTGTTGGCATACAAGTATAGGGGTGATTTGCTTAAAGCTTTCAACAACTATTCTGTCACTATAGTTTATGGCCAAACGAGTTGTGAAAAGAATACACAAGTGCATGCATGTTTCTCTCGATTGTACACTTCATCTCACAATGTCAAGAAGAGGATCTATTTGTTCTATCCCACAACATGGTCCTATGTGTTCATACTATGCAATTGGGATTGTGGGTGTGATTAGGGCACAATTAACATGAGTAATTTTCCTTGTGATTGTGTTGCATGTTTGCATATGTTCACAATGGTGCATACCTTGTTGGCTCTACAAGTACCATAGTATGTCCTTGAGGACTACATTGAAATGGGCAAAGGTGCCGAGTGTAACATAATTTTCAGACAATCGAAGAGATTATCTACCATTGGGTTGGTTGATCGTGTATCAAAGGAGCATAGTCAAGCTGTTGGTGACATTATGAGGTTGTTTCATCATTGGACTTTCTCGATTTCAATCCATGGATGTCAATAATTGCATGTCTTTTTATAGATCCAACTCTCCTATTAGGCATAATGTTTTGTGGATTACTGTCATGTGTTATAGACATTTGCTTGTGGGTTGCATTTCATCAAAATTAGAAATGCAGGAGATTGATTTAGATTTTTTACAAATGGGTGTGGTGGACTATTATGCAAAGTCTTATGGTTTTAGATACAAACATACTTTTGGTTAATAATGTTGTAGACTAAAAAGTAGTATTTAAGTTATTTTGTTTATGTGTGGGTTACTTTGTCAGATTGGACAATTGTCACTCACATCACACCGGTTTTTGCAAAGGTTATTGTAGCGAATCCCCAACAATCTCATGAATATAATGGATCTTGAACTATGTGAGCCCTTTTGTTTACACAAAACTCAACAATCTCTTATGTTCTTGTAGATAATCATGGCCACAAGACAACACAAGAATGCCAAGTTTGTACATATCTAGTGTTAGCATTCTAACATTAACAAACTTTAATGTGATGTTTGCTCGCACATATCTAATGGCTTCCAAGCTGCTCAACAAAGGTGAGTTGAGTTATGTTGGTTGTGTTTGATGTGACTTGCCAGGAGTAACAACACTCTTCATGTGATTCTGATATCGACAACAGTGGATGTTGGTTTCTTTGCTAACTACTTCAAGTAGGGCCTAGGAAACAACCTTCATGTGATGATAATTCTTGGTTTCACGTTTCTTGCACATGAACTTTATTTAAAAGATGCAATGGAGTTGGCAAGTTACAAAGTGGGATGCAACTCACGTTATGCTATCAAAAAAAAAAACTACCCCAACAAAAGATGTCTCTCAGTCAGTTCAACTTGTCAGCTAGGGGATCTTTTCACTCATGGGGGAAAGAGACAATTGGGAATCAAGGCTTGAAGATCATGATGATTTTGCAACTACAGCCAATGACTTATACAACAATGCCACTCAACAATCCATGAATGTGGTTGATGAGAGTATCATCAACTTTGAACTATTTGAGACATTGATTTGTTCAATTTTGCAACTAGAGTTAAAGCCATCTACCAAGTATGGCTTCTTTATAGCCAATGATGGAGATGTTGAAAAGAGAGAAGGGAAGCCCTTGGCATTGAGTAATGGGTACGCCCAAAAGGCTAGTGCCATTCTTGTCTTCCTCCCTTGCAATCCTCGTCTCAAGTTGCAACTTATGGGCTTGGTGGTCTTTGTTTTTGAAACCACAGTCTAGTGCCTTCAAGATTTTTCTTGCCACAAACATTGCCAAAATTAGTATCACCATTGATGATGTTGTGTGAACTCCTCTCCCTTACACATAGACATAACGAATTGCATCAATTTTTACTTGTTAATTGCCATATTCCTTTTCAGTATTATGAGTTATCTGGCTTGTGGTGATGTGAAGAAGTCCAATTCATAATATTGGGTTCATGAACTATAGCTCATGAGATTAAAAAGAGGAATTTTGACTCGTGAGAATACCTGCTCTTTGATGAAGCAAAGTCTTGAAATCAAACTTTGGAATTTCCAACTCATTCAACTACAATCATCCAATTGTCCAAAAATTGGTCAAATTTTCTTTCAACAATGTACATTTGTTGTCAAACTTTGTTTGATATTCCACTTTCTTGATGAAATGCTCACTCATGCATGGCTAGGACTTCTTGAGTTTTTTTCTACATGAGCTAGAGCTCAAAAATGGCTGTCAAGAGTAAAATGACCCATTAGGGGAAAAAAACATCAATGAATGTGGATTCTTTTGGAGAGAAAAACAAAGACTAGAAATTTATATTCATAGCAAGAAATGTGAAAATGGATTGCCCATTTACAAATACAATAGATCAGAACCCAACACACTTAGTTTGAAGGTTGAAGTTTTAATTTTTGATTGTTTATCCATGTGTGATAGTTGATGGGTTCTAAAGAATGATGGTGGAGATAATTTTTAATGTAGGTTACAAATAGCTTGAGGTACTTGGTGGATGAGTTTCATGTTGATGGTTTCTACTTCAGTAATGTTTCGGCACTTGTGATAGGGCCACATGGTCAAAATTAAGCCGACCTATGTTGATGGAGGATATTACACTTAATCTTTTGCTTGCCAGTGTTAAGCTTATCGTTGATGCTTGTTCACCAATCAATGGTGTTTGCAAAGTAAAAGAACATCATATATAAATGCTTGCTACTAAATTTTTGTAATGAATACCAAAAGAATTTATGTGCTTTTCTAGATTGTCAAACATACTTGTGAAAGTATGACTTCTAATTTCAACTAAATTGTTGATTTTAGGGGAATGAAAGGGTAGAAATTGAAAATCTTTGAAATGTTGTTAACATTTTGGCGGATTTTTTACAACATTAATTTGTCCCACAAGGGCCATATGTGGTGGTCCTAATTAAATTCGTATAGGTTGTTTTATTGGTTGACTCACCACAAACTTGTATGCAAACAAATGAAAAACTATATAATTTTATTTTAGATCACTAATTATAATTGAATGTGGCACAATTTTATCCATGTATCAAGGAATGGTGTAGGGGGGTAATACCCTATCTCTTAAGCAAATTTTTCTGACATTGTGTAGCTATACTAGATCTACCAAATGAAATCCATTTTCCATCGACACCAGCCAAAGGCTTTTACACTAAAGTTTCTCACCTTTTCCTTTTGTTGCTCTTTTTTACAACTAAGCAAATTGTAGCCTTGAGAATAGTTCATCAAATAAAATAAGTTTGCAAAAATCAATTTTTCATTTATCACCCCAAAAAATCTCAAAAATGAAGAAAATTTCATGCTTATTCTTTTTGTCAATTTTGATACAAGGTACCCAAGGATAATTTCATATTCCTTTTACTATATATCACCCATGATAGAATGTGATGCTAAAGAACTTGGGCACAAAATTGGATGAGTTTGAATTGTGTATGAATGAGTTTTTTGGGGTAAGCCCTTTGACTAGATGTATCAATGCGGGAGACTTCCTAGAAGTTTTTGTGCAATTTTGACCATCACTAATGGGCACCCATGAAGGGGAGTTTATTGCAACTTACAATAATAACAATGAATGCATGTATTGCAAGCTTATTGGTGTTGGCATTAACATAGGTATTTCTTGTCCCTTTCAAATCAATTACCTTTCCGATCTTTACTTAGAAATGGAATACATTTTTAGGATATCTGTGTGATGCATTGTTGCTTGATTTTATTTTATTTTTGCATATTTTGAACTTCTCTTTTCAAAACCTTGATGTGAAGGTCTCTTTTGAAAATAGATGTTGCCTACATTTGTTCTATTCAATTTTCCATTGAAAATGAACACAATTAGATGGAATTTAAAGGGTATGACAATTTTCACATTGAAGGTCAATTGAAATGAACCTTTTTGAAAGTCATTAACTAGTGCAGTTGCAAAGATCAAAACTAGTAATGCCTTTAGTTATGAAAGGCTGCAAACATATTAGCTACTTCTTTGGAATTGCCACTTTGTTCTTGCATTTCTTTGAAGGGTAAATGGACCTATGAGGGAATGAAAGACATTTTTTAGGCATTTGATGACATAAAAATGGGTTTCATAGACATATTTGTAGTAGCAATATATTCACTTTGGGTGTATGACACTTGTTAAAAAAATTTGCAAATACACAATTTCTTGAATGTAAATAAAGATTGAAAATACCTTACCTAAATTAAGGAAGGGTGTTAGATAGGGAATGAGCTCATAGAGTCAGCATCTCATAAATAACACATATTTTTGAGATGAACCCTTTCTAACATGTGCTTACTAAATTATGGGGAATTTGAGGTGAAAGGTTATATCCATCCCATGCCCTCTAAGGGCAGTCAACTTCAAATTACCCATCTGTCTAGTCAATGGCCGGGTAGGGGACAAGGCCTCTAGTAGGTGCTCCCATAATTTAGGTCTTTGAAACATCCTTGATTCCGTTCAATTATTTCAGTCTATCGTAAACTGAGCTATCTGGTACATGAATTGATTTTGAAAACGATGATCAAATAAGTGTAGTACTCTCGAAATCTTTTCTTCTTTTATAGATTGATTATTAAGCAGTACAATGTGTGGAATCATACATGTAAAAATGGAGGTTGTGGCAGTTGATCAGTTCACTTCGAGTCCTATTTTTGAACTACACTGTGTTAACACAGTTCTTGCTCTTGAAACTTATATAAATATTCCACTAGTAGGCAAAAGGGCCAGGGTGAACTAGCACCCAGACTGGTACTTTCATACTCATGGATGAAGCGTCTTAGCGACCAAAGTAAACCCAAGAAATGTTAGATTTGGACTCAGACACCTGAATTAGTCTAAGCACGGGATATTTATAAGATTTAGAAACAATTCAGATGAATTTTGGGGTTTTACCATGGTACCAGTGTGCACTGTGGGTGCTAGTTCACGCAAGGCCACCCAAGGCTGGGCGAAAGTACTCACATTTGGGAACACCGGGAGACTAGGTTATTAAACTATCGTGTAAGCATATGTCAACATACCCACGTGAACAACAAACGGGCAACCAGTTGTTCATCTGGTGATGCAGGTGAAAATGTGAGTGGGGGAACTTCCCCAAACGTGAAAATCCCTAGTATGTGGGCTCCACCGGGGAGGAGGAAAGGGCAGAGCAAAGAGCATCATCTCCGCGGCTCTGAGCAGAAAAGGGAATGACCTCCCACGCCCGCAAAGGGCCGTCCCGACATTCGGGAACCAATGAGCGCGGTCGAGAGTTCGATTGTCGATTCCGAACTTGTTACAACTTTGACTTACCGCCTTTGCTCAAAATTGCGTTGAGTGGATGGCAGACCGATGCAGAGATTTTCGATCTGCGACTTGACGTTAATGCACAAGGAAGTCCGCGGAATCTGCAAGGGACGACGTTTGTGTGTTGTGCAGTGGGTTTCCCGGTGTCGTCTAGGGCTTCCTTTTCACGGGTGCGGCGGTGTCGAGTTACGCACGCTACAACTATTGATGTTTTGCCATCAGTGATTTATGCATTTGCCGGTGTTCGCTCAGGCTTTCGTTTGGGAGGAGAACGGGAATCATCAGAGCTGCGCAGCGAACCATCATCTTGGAAAGCCTGAACGAAAGGTATGTATCTACATTACCTATTCTATTTCGGTTCAACAATAGTGAGTTGCGTCTTCAAATCCCTAGTGCGAAGGGTAATCACAAAAGTTCTGGCGATCACAAATGTTATGGCCCCAACTTTACAAAGAAGTTTGTGTCGCACTCGTATGCAATCTGGGTCGTGGTTTGGTCGACTGTGCTTTTTTTGCTACGGATCAGATGTTATCACACTCTAGTCATATATGTCAAGTACTGCATATTGCCGATGATCTGGTAATGTG
>Ga0209611_10015108_pt1 | contig 10144 bp, 5 predicted proteins | sample S1TSphgellanicum_3_FD_187693 | JGI IMG/M metagenome (GOLD analysis project Ga0209611, IMG submission 187693) | Host-associated microbial communities from peat moss isolated from Minnesota, USA - S1T2_Fc - Sphagnum magellanicum MG (SPAdes) (version 2) | ecosystem: Host-associated > Plants > Peat... | reverse complement strand
TAGATTTCCTCCACCAGCGACTCCTTGTCGCGGAAGATGTCCCTGGCCTTCTTTTGGGGCGGTCCCATCATGGCCTCCTTCATGATCTCCTCCATACAGCAGCTGCTCCAGTCTCCAGTTCCAGCTGACAAACCCCGCCCCCCGCCGCCACCTGGACCGTCCACGATGATGATCGCCGGAGAAGAAGACGTTACCATGCTCTGCTCTCCACCACCACCACATCTCACCGTACTTATTCCGCTTGGCGCTGTTCTGGGTGCGCTCAAAACTTTGGGCAACTTGTTGCGTTTCCGACCCGCAGAGAATGGTCTCTTGCAAGTGTCAGTGATGCACATCTTCGCTGGATGCGTGTGCTGCTGCTGCATCATGTTGTTCTCTTTCTTAGCTGGTGATGCAGCCATGTCTTCAAGTACCAGTGACAGCTTCTGTCAGACTCGGAGGCTCACTCAGCACTTGATGATTCCCTTGCAGCACCAGCAGCAGCTGAAATCTCGATCGAGCGAGGCTGAAGTATATATCACAAGGGAGCTCTTGGATGATTCCTTCCCTTGTTGGAAATTGTCTAACTTTACCTCCAAGAAGAGACTACAAACGTAAGTAACAGGGAATTGTGCAACACATGGAGCGGGTTTTGCAACATTCCGAAGGAACTTCGTGTGCACAGGGAAATTAGTTCATCTAGAAGGGTTTATGTATAACTCGACCATATGACTAATGACTACAAGGGGAAGTCGGTAATTTCTCCTTGTTGGAAAGCACAGATTGGGGAAATACCAATTTTCCCTTTGACATTGGTTCTAAGAGGGAGTTCTTAAAAGGATGGTTCTGATAAATTTCCCACATGTCACACAGGGAGTTGCAAGAGAACTCCTTGTGCTTGAAGTTGGAAGATCTGCATTGTAAAAAATAAATAATAAAAAATGAGAAGGACCCAACGTTTACAAAAGAATAACATTTAAGAGAATTCTTGAAAAGAAGCTTTCTTTCTATCAGATGATCCTGCTCTGCCTTAAGAATGCTCTTGTTATACGTCCACCCATGATGATCAAAAGTCTCTGAATCCTCGTGTCATGACCATAAAACAAAAAACTCGGAAGTTTGTTACAGAGATCAGTGCTGTACAAATTACCAATTTTTCAGACGTGAAAAGAACCTACGACGATTCTAGGAAGCAACTGTGTGCATGCATGCGCTGCTATCAGAATTTAGAAGAAAGGAAAAAGGACCCTTCCGATTACCATTCTTTTCTTTTTCTTTTTTGGGTGGTCTCCTGAGGAAATCAATCATCTGATTAGGTTTTTTTTTGTCGGAAGCATATTGATGCTTTTTGCTTGTATACAAGGGAAATCCTTGATTGCGAGCATCTCTTGGGGTGTCTGTCTTCCTGTTGAGGTAGAAACTCCAAATATCTGGGTGGCAGATCAGATGTAGTGTGGGCGTGATCTCTGGAGGCAAAACACAAAATTTTACAGAAAATCCGATTTTTTTTTTCGTCACCTGACACATAATTTATTTATCTATAATATATATAATGTAGAAAGAATGGTTTCTGTTCGTCTATCTGAAGCTTTCATACTTGCCTACCTATAAACTTACCCTTCCCCTCTATGTACCTACCCAGGGAAGTCACTTCCATTTTTTTTCTAAATAAGATGCAAAAAAATAAAAATCATGGGGGGTGCAACTAATTTGAAAAAGTATAGTTTATCATTTATTTAAATGTAAATAAGGTGATAATTAGAATTGATATGAAAATACATATCTAAAATATTCTTAGGATCTTCTCAACTGTAAAAGAGTATTCATTTAATATACTATTATTTATTTCATAGCATACCTAAAAATGTCCCTTTACCTCATATGTTGCAGAAAATATAGAAAGAGGGACTTCACCAAGGTACCGATCTATGTTTACACTTTCCTCCTCTTACAGACCTACTCTGGTGATCAAATCTCCTTGATAAAAATGGAGAGGTTGGATAGACACAGATACCCATCCCTGCCTTGCCTTTGTAAATTTTGCCTCTTGTCAAGAGTGCTCTTCTAATTCAAAGGTCACTGTGAACGCCTGCCAGAGAGAATTACATCTGCCAACAGGAGATTTCCCAAATGTGGAACATTACCATGTAACAATGGACAATTTACCATTCTGTACAAATTAAATCCACAATCCGAAACAATACATAAAACAACAGAGTAGAGAAATGGATTGAATGGAATGCCCTATATAAGACACCCAATAGGTAAAGCCTCAGCACAAATCTGTGGTATGAAAAAAATAGTAGTTAAAGACAACATATTTCTTTCATCCATCCGTTCCTGCAATTTGAATTTGTATCAGGCATTGCTTCATTTGATGCAATTTCCCTATGTTCTTAAGGTTCAATAGCATTCCTTGATTTTGGATATCTTATTTCAAATTATTGGGTTTGCCTGAAGATAGGATGACCATGCATTAGAACACATTGGAACTACTGTGGGATACTTGTGTTGCATGCCATGGAACCAACTTGTTAGCAACTTAGATGCATTGGTTGGCATTGGTATGGGTAGAACTGTGTTCTCCTTTGATTATTCTTAAGCAATCAATCATAAGTTTGACATTTTCCCCATATTACATAATTTTGCTCACCAGAGTTTTTTTTTGTGCCAAAATTTCACCCACTCAATCACCCAAAAAAAAGGGCCTACTACTTGTGTAAAGGATTTTTTGGGGGAAAAATGGCCCAAAGTCACCATGTTTTGAGGGGAAAAAAAGTTGAAATTCCCATATTTCAACCGTAGGTTCTTGTATATTTGTCAGTATATATAGCAGGGTTTCACAAAAAAGAATCTACTTTTCTCTTTGACCTGTAGCCAAATGTGGCGAAGTCCTCTTGTGGATAATAATTAACCAGTCCACCTACCTCACAAAATTGGAAGAAAAAAAACCCCCTGATCCCCACACCTTCACAACTTCAAACAAAAAGAGAATCTGAGGACAACCAAGTTCTTGCATGAGTTGCAACTAATGAATTCCAAATAGTTCCAGCAATGAACCGAAAAAGAATGAGCCTTGACCATTTGGTGGTGAATAGATTCAATCATATATGCAAAATTCACATATGTTTTTGAAGAATGGTTTCACATCCTTTTGGATTCAAAGTCTATCCATGTCCAGAAAGGCTTGCAAACATGCACATTAGCCAAATAATGCTTCCGAGGAGTCTGATAAAGACTACATGTATAAGCCAGCACACCCTCTATGATGGTTTGTTGGGCCCTTGGTCAAAAGTCACATAATTTGAATTCACCTCCATTTTTGTCCATTGGAGTTTGAATCTTGACCTTGAACATTGAATATATTACATCTTTAAGGATGCTTATCCACTTATCCTTTCTAGATCTATACAAATATGAAGATTATGTATGCCTTTAGGAAGGTAGCTAAAAAGAGTTTGTTATCTAGTGGGAATGAGACCAATATTCTTTGTGGACATGATCTCTATGATCGATGGATTACATGTCCATTGTTTAAAATTTTTGGTTAGATAGATATCATTATACCTGGCAACCAACAAGAAACATCAGCGTTTGAGAAGACCTTCAGTTGAAGTGTTTCCTGCTATGAATTAGTCTTGATAACCAATGGGCTCCCATCAGGTACCTAGTCCATAAAATGGTTTAGTTGCAACACCAACATGCGTATATGATTTTGTTTGTCCAGTCTTGTGCATCAGACCTTGACAATAACACCCCTAAACCAAAACTATTGTGGGAGAGGGCTGGGTCCACATCCCAATGAGGAACTTCAGACAAGAAGCCTACTTACATATGCTTCAACCAAGGCCACAAATGGTGCCAAACTTGGCCATATGTTCTCTCTTGATCTCTCACACCAATGAAAACCTGATAGTCATCCAGCCCCAAACATGTAGGAGTTAATGGGCAGTGATTGGACACTGACCACAAGTCATTCACTGAATTTTGATGGATGATCACCACAATTCATTTGTGAGGGAAAGTCAAATCACTGTCTGGAAGACAAGTGAAGGTTAATGATCCCAACATTCAAATCACAACAATGACATCCAATATTTACTAAACTCAAGATCAGGAGCAGATTCCATGTTCAAACATTCATTGAATAATTTTGGCAATTAAAACAGTGTTATAGGATACAGCAAACCCTGGTTTTTTTCCTGGTGGACCAAGAAAATGAAAAAATTGAGCAATCCAGTCAATGTGTACAAGTGAAGGCTGTGCATGCACTAGACTTGGTCTTGAATAGAGTGGATGTGACTCTTACTGAATGGACTAGACATAACTATCCCCTTGCTTTATATGCTAAATAGCACCTAACTGCAGGATGTGCAGGATAAATGAAGTATGGAAAAGCTCTACAGACATACCCAGGCAAGATAATCTGCACACCTCTGGCATATCAGCAGAAAGTAACTCTGCGCATGCCTACCAATCTCAGAAATTGACCAGAGGTGTTTATCTGTGTCCTGCTGCAGAAGACTGTCAAGCATCACCACACTCTGGATAACTCGAAACTGCACATAACTATTTTGAACCTCATACAGGAGTCACTCCACCCTTCAAACTCGCACAGAATTGAGGGGACCAAGTTGAGTGGATTGAATGAGTGGAGGCCAGTCCTCAGCCCCTGTAAGTCACAACACAAACATTAGCTCAACTAGTCTAATTTGAAGGGATCCATTCCTTCAATCAGGAAAATCATTTCAAGATCATACTTGATTCAATATCTAGTTCCCATTATGTATACCAATGACAACAGCTTGAAGATTGAAAGTCATTATATACATACAGAAACCTCCACAAAAAAAATATTGACTACCATCTCAGCATACTATTCTGTGAAGTTGGAGATGTGATGATGGAGACTCCACTCAAGGAGTAATTTACTTTGTGGCTTGTGCAATCATGTTGGACAATGAGCTGGCCTGCTCTTTGGCATTGTCAATCAATGTGTCCTGCCACAATCACACCCAGTAACAGGTAAAAGAGAGCAGCAGAGAGGGGCTCACCAGTTTTGCAGAGAGCTCAGTTTAGTACCATTGTATCTGACTTACCAGATAGACCACAAAGGCCTCAATTATCAGTGAATGTTCCCATTTCAACTCTAGAGAAGGAACAGAATTGCAATGGGGACACAGCTTATAGTCTGTACAAAAAGGACTGTGTAGTGCCTCTCAGTAATGAATCACCACATTTCAGGAGACCATGAATAGTAGTATGGTAGTGTCAACTATAATTTTTCATGTTGGTACTTGAAACCAGTAGAAGTTCTACACAGGTCAGACTCCAACCTGTTGCCCAAGGAAGGGCATTGAAATTGAGAATAAGACTAGATTTTCAGAACTGTATCACTAGCAGAATTGAAGCAAAAAAGGGTAGGAATAAAAGCCAACACCTGTGCAGTGATAACACGGGCAACCGACTTTTTGCTGGATTCCTGCAATTCTCCAGCAATGAGCACCTCATCTAGGATATAGTATGCCTGCAAGCAGAATATGCATCAGATACTAGGCATGTAGCAAATACATGCAAGAATCTCATTAAAAATGCCATTGCTTCAAATCCACAATTAGGAACTGGGCTCCAGAAACTGGGAACCAGCCCTAAGTTCATGATAGAGGATTGCATTCCAAATTTGCTGCTTCCCAGACCTATTTTCACAAGCTTACACTGATTAAAAGAACAAAAATTCTAGGCACTAAGTAACCATACATGAAAGACAACAAACCTTGTGAAAGTTGAAGATGAGATCCAGCTCACAGACCTAGCATGTCCACACCACACAAATTCAAATATGATGCAACAAAGTCAAGCTCTTGCTAAAACTCAGGACTTCTACTCCATGAAAAAACTACTTATCAACAGCATTTTCACATTTTTCTGGCCTGTGGAAGGCCAGGCAGTTCATGACCCTGAGGAGACTGGAAGTCATAAGCTCAAGTGAAATGATGCTCATTTCATCTACTTTCTTGACATGTAGATTACACAAAGTGCTATCTAATGACTCCATGAATGCACAGCATTGAAAGCAAAGGCTTGACTTCTCCTTGAACAAAGGATATCCTGTTCTCTGGAATGATCAGTCTACATTCAAAGCTGGCCCAACGTTGCCAGAAAAATTCATTCTTCGCACCTTCGAATCTCATCTGCTCTTATTATGCAAAGAAAGTGGACTTACATTGCCAAAGTAGCGATCAAGTATCTCTACATAGTGGTGGATTATTTCAAGAGTCTCCAATTCATTGTCTTCTGTGTCCACACACATGCAGAAATACAGACTTGCATACCTGCCATCCCAGCACAATCCTTCTAGTTTTCACTGGTAGATGCAAAATTCATCGAACAAATATTGAAGAAAAAGACAAACAAGAAAGAGTTCTTCACATACTGCATGACTGAAGAGCAAACCAGGAAACAGAACCACAGACAATGAAGATCTGAAAACCAGCAAGTGTGGTACCGTTTGTAGACCACCTTAAGGCCTCTCCACTCAATAAAATTGCAAAGCTTTGGACCACGGGAGAGTATCATGCCACTCAATTCCCGTATAACCTGTGCAAAGTCCAAAATAACATAAACAAAAAAAGTCTAACAGCCCAAGAATAATCAGGCATCACCTGCAATTTATCTAGGCTGATAACCTCAACAAACTAAATTCCGGCAGCCACAATAAAGTAATAAGAATTCCTAAAACCACCAATGACCAAAGAAGGCAAATGGTTTTGGAACATGCAAAGTTGCCTGATCTTCCACACTAAAAAAAACTCCAAAGAATGGACCAGGAAAATGAGTACCTTGGTGCGCTCCTTCTGACTGTAAGGTGAATACCATTTGGTCAACCTTACTTTGCCCTGCCGGCTAATCAACAATACAAAGTGAATCTGCACCCAGCAACATCATCTCTACACATAAGAAACAGAACCCCATATCATCCAGCCTTTCTCTTTGGTAGATAGTCTTTGCCCCTGCCCCTGCCCCATACCCTCTCTTTTTCTCTCTTAAGAATTGTAAGGCTGTCAGCTCAACATTATCACAGACCAGGACTCAAGCATGTCCCCAGCACAAATATCAAGTTAAAAGTTATCCCACAGTTATTTCAGCAGGCTTCCCACAAATAAAAGCATCACATATTGACATACACTGCAGCCCGTTACCCTAACCTCTGCACATCTTTTGGTCTCCATACATATGAAAATCCTAGTGAAAATGAATTGCAAATCTGATTAGAACACAATGGAGTAACCAGAAACAGGAAAATTGAATCACGAAACAGGGTTTATCAGCATGCGGAAACATGCAAATGAGAAGGGATTCAAAATGGTGGACAAACTACAAGTATCCATAACATAATACTGTAACATATAATTTCGCCTATCCCTTCCACACATGGGTAGAGGGAAGAGATACACATCTGCCAGACTTGCTACACTAACTGAAACTCCTAAATATCCACACACCACCATACAATACCCTAACCCTACAAGTATCCGTGACATAATACTGTAACATAAAATATCGCTTAGCGCTTCCACACATGGGTAGAGGAGAGAGATACACATCTGCCAGACTTGCCGCACTAACTGACACTCCTAAATTCACACACACACCACCATACAATGCCCTAACCCTTTCTTCCCATTCAAGCGGAAGACAAATCACGCAAAAAATACATGAGTGAAGCACGCAACAGCAGCAGCAGGAGAAAAGGCATTTCAAACACGTCAATCAAAGAACGGGAACTGCGTTTACAATATCCTTCCCGCCTTCTACAATGCCATAAAAAATGATCCACGAAAAAACAACACCGAAATGCACAGATCCTTGCTGCCGGGCCCCTTAAAAATAAATAAATAAATAAAAGAGGAAAAAAAGCGAAACAAAAAAGGGGAAGAAGCTGTGCACGAGATCCAAGTCTATTGAAACTTGCGGGAGAAAAACACGAACCATGTTGGAAGAGCAGGAGGATCAAATCAGCGAAGCAACAAGTCTCTTCTTCGGCGGAAGTCGCGTCTCCTCTCCTCCTCCCCCCACAGCGCACTGAAGCCAATTTTGACATCCCAATCTGAGGTCCGCGACTGCAGTTGATCCAGGTGCTGAAACCAGGGGCGTATTCCAGACGATAACACAAACCCCACGACCGCTGTTAATGACTGCTGTTTGCCGGTCTCCGAGCAATTCGTAGTCGTTGGATCCGGAACTAGCTGGCAGCCTTCGACGGTCGGATGGATATCCAGTCACTTCCGATCGTCAATTATTCCAGGTCGTCAAAATCCAGGGGCGTATTCCAGAGGCCATCATGCATTCCATTTTTTTGCCAAGGATATTGGCAGGGTCAGAGTAGGTTTGTATCACTGTTGGGCGGTTCTTTGAATTTTTAAAGAACCGCATGTTCCAGTTCTTTGAAAAACAATTCAGAATCAAAAGAATGGCCAGGGTTCCAGTTATTCAAAAACCTCAAAGAACCCCGGAAGCTTTCATGATATAACCGATTCAGAACCAGCGGTTCTTTGGTTGGTTCTTTGGTTGGCTCTTTGGCTGATTCTTTGGCCTTTCTTAAAAAATTGAGAACCATGGTTATAAGCTGATCATTTGAACATTTTGAGAACCATGGTTATAAGCTGATCATTTGAACATTTTGAGAACCATGGTTATAAACTCATCATTTGAACATTTTGAGAACCTGTGAGTCACGGGGTTCATAACCAGCAGGTATCCGTCCCTCATTCTAAGAACTGCTGAAACACTGGTTTTGTATAGGAGCAAGGTTGGTCTTTCAGCTCCTCCACATTTCTCTGGGCAAAAAAAACCCTAACCCTAAACTTTAGCCCAAACAATTATAAATAAAATCCTACTCCATTAATCACTTTCTAACAATACCGAAATTGTGGCCCAATTTTTTAGTTTTGATTTTCTTGAACTTTCAATGGCAGACTTGTTCAACATATTTGCTAACTCTTGCACGAGAGGTCCCAACATAGGCAAACCACCTTGACGCACCTCAACTCTCATGGAGGGCATTCCAATAGTAACAAGAGCATGATGGAGAGGACCATGGTTTACAAGATCTCAATCTGACAAATAAACAACCTTTTTTCATATTTAGAGATGTTGGACATGGCAACCATTCATATTGGCCAAATAAGGGGTTGTGGGTGGAGATGCTCTAAAAGAGGTGCCTAGGTACATAAAATTATGTGATGTGGGTGGGTAAGCGTAACAAGTGAGATGGCTAGGCTTGGAAGAGGTACATGGATGGCTTCAGCATGAATTAAATTAATTCTTATTTTGTCAATTTCTTTGAATTATTATTATTATTACACCATTACATGGATACCTAGTCCACTTGGAACGATAGACTCTGGATAAATCAAATTAGACAATGTTTTGCTAAAGACCTGGTGATACAAATTCCAATTGCAGGAAAAGATAAATGCATGAAAGAATTATTTTGTCTCCAACACACACACATTTTAACCCACCATGGAATTTGTGTCAGGACAGCTTCACCTAGACTTGGGTGGGTTATTGTATGCTGTGGGTTAACTGAAACTTGGGATCAAGAATCAAGATGGGTAAGGCATCCCAAAGCCTTCCAAACATATAGGCTACCCATAAGCCCAGAGTCAGTGGGCAACGGGACCGTTGGAGCTTGCAGAACTATGTGTATACATCTTATGGAAGTCTTTAAAGGATGAGTGATATAAAGTGTGATTTACACATAGTAGTTGGTACAAACAGACCAGACCAGAACCTGGTTTGGTGATAATTGCACACAAGTTCTAAATCCTACCTAGAATTTTCCACTAGTTAGTTTTTGGAGGAGAACTTCTGAATAGCCAGGGGAGTAATAGTGCACAATCTCAATTGGGTAACTGCTGTTCACACTGTCTATGAGCTCTTTGATTTCACTTCCAGCTTCCACACAAATCTCCTGTATTTTGGCGAAGCTGCCAGAGGTCACCAATTGTGTCTTGGCCTCCTGGTCATGAGGAATCACCTTTGCTATTTGTGCCAGTACATACTTAAGTATTCCTTCGGGTAGTGGTGGGCCCTGTCATAACCAACCCAATGCCTGAATGTTCAACTCTTGACTCTAATTTGTATATACAAGTCTTTTACA
>Ga0209611_10015107_pt1 | contig 10144 bp, 3 predicted proteins | sample S1TSphgellanicum_3_FD_187693 | JGI IMG/M metagenome (GOLD analysis project Ga0209611, IMG submission 187693) | Host-associated microbial communities from peat moss isolated from Minnesota, USA - S1T2_Fc - Sphagnum magellanicum MG (SPAdes) (version 2) | ecosystem: Host-associated > Plants > Peat... | reverse complement strand
CTCACCTACTACCCATTTACCTACCCACCAACCCACCACCTACCTACTTACTATCCACTTACCTACCCACCCACCCATCTATTTACCCTCCCATGCACCCACCCACCTACTTACCTATCCACCAACCCACCACTTACCTACCTATTACCCATTAACCCACCATCTACCTACCTACTACCTACCTACTACCCACTTACCCACCCACCTACTTACCTACCTATCTACCCACCCACGCACCCATCCACTTACTTACCTACCCATTCACCAACCTACCTACTTTGTCAACCTACTACTTACTTACCTAACTTTTATTTCCTATTTCCTTAACCTATCCACTTCCTACCTATCATCCAACCACTTGCTACTTAGTTCATAGTCTTGTAGTGATATGAAATAAACATGGGAAATAAAAAACTTGACTAAAATTGGACACCTTTTGATATTGGAGTCCATTGGTAAGGGCTTGGTTTATCATTGTGAAGGTGAAGGGTTCAATTCTAAATTCTTGCAATCTATGTGCATTCTTAAGGGGCTACGGTAAGTAGGTTAGACTAAGGTAGTTACATAATAGGTTACATAGGTTACGTAAGTCAAGTTAGGTAAGTTAAACTACTACATATCTACTTGCCTTTTTCAACCTACCTATTAAAAATACTTTGTGTCTGTTAATCATATTTTAGTCATTCATTATATGACACCTCAGCATTATATATAGTTTGTCCTCTATGATTTATTGTTCATGACTATACTATGAAAAGTGCCACGTGAAACATTAAATGACTACTTGTCTTTTGTTATTCGTCCATTACAACTAAGGGCCTTTAATCATATAATGTCTAATATGACTACAAAATTAGTCATATATGGAGTCATAAATTAAAAATTTTCTTCTAATGTGAGTTGGAAATCAAATGAAATAATTAAATTACATTGAAAATTAGAAAGTGAGATAGACTCTTGGAATTTGACATTGTTACAAAATTATACTTACCATTCTCTCTTCAATACCAATGTCACATGTTCTTCCAACATAACTTGCATTCTTTTGCAAGTTTTGAATTATGGCCATTCTATCAACCCTTTCAATTGTTGTTTTTTAGTTCAAGACTACACATAATGATTCCAATGTGCTTCACTATGATTATGAAGCTAACCATCACCTTTCTCAAAAAAAAATTCAGCCACCCACGCCTACTTTTCAACACAATGGTGACTTTCTCCTTCACATACTTAAATGCCAATGGGTGGTTAAGGTAGTCAAATTATTGGTCCAAGACATCTTTAACTACCTTTAATTCTTTAGTTGGTTACTTGCGAATATCATCAATTGTAGGATTCAACTTCATTACATAGCCTCACAAGGTTGTTAACTAAGTGGTCCTACCATCACCTATGGGTGCCTCCCATATGCATTGCAATGCACAATTAGCATTGAATTTTTGCCTTTAGGAGTTAGCTCAATCCTTAGCCTTAATTTTCATCACCTTACTTAAGGCTCTATGCCTAGCTTTCTGGATATTACTTTTACTTTGGGCCCTAATGACACCACCCCACTATCAGATTGGGTAAAAGTAGTTCCATATGTACCTAACTACAACACCAACACAACTAGTTTTCCTTAACATGTTAATTAGATGTTGAAGGGTAATGAAGATGTTGTTTACAAAACCTCTTTCACGCATTTGAAGGTGAATTGAAAATGACCTTTTTACTCTTAGTATTGTACTTCGCCACTATCCTATAGGCATATATAGGGGGTCATTGTTTCTAATTTTTGTGGAATTGTTCCACATATTCCTACAAGCATACTAACAAGCCCATTTCTTGAGTGTAACATTGGTGAAACTTGATAACATCCTCCTTGCATCATTGGCACAGTCAAAGGCACCAAACCTAATGTAGGAAGAACAAATGACCATCCTGGTTGTGAACCAATACTAAGTGCCACCCTTATATTTGTGGCAGGAACATTTCCCCATCCAAATGTTTGTTGTGAGATTGTAAAAGGTATTTGAATTGCGACATTGGGAAGACAAGGTCAATTTGGTTGTTGTTGTGAGAAAGCAATAGGTGTTGAACCTATTGTCATAGCTATAAGAAGACCTATAGGAGTATTAAGCCATTGCTAATCAGGAAGGGTGAAAGCATGCTAAAATATGCCACAAAGGATGCTTGATTTTTTTATGGAAAATATCCATAAACTAAGCCTTAATACATTGAACTCATGAATTTTTTTAATTTGAATGATAAATAAAAGGAAATTATTTGATTTCATTGAATAACATTAAAAGATTGCATGCTTTTATAAACTTTTAAATACATTTTTAAAAATACAAGTACAAGAAAGTATGTGTCCCACTTTTGAACAAGTACATGAAAATATGATGAAAGTACAATTATAATTGGATTTTTTATACTTTCAAATGGATGAAGCACTAATATGTATCAATGTGTTTTAAATTTTTTCATATTATAGTCATAATCTATTAAATTTTTCATATAAAACACTAGAAAAAATGTTGTCCATTTTGACCATATTTTTGCAACTACTATGCAACTAATGTTTTAAACAACTTATTTTATGACTAGTAATGTGTTAATCCTATGTGTCCATGTAATTATAACTTGTTGTAATTGCAATATAAGAAAGGTTTAACCAAATTCTAGTTGTAAATGCATTTATAATTTACAACTAATATGATTTTCATTGAAGATGTAAATGAAAAGTGAATGACCATCCAATTTTGATTACATTCATCAATTGATAATAACATAGGACTTTGTTTATGTAACTATAATGATTTTTTTTGTAATTGCAATAGTATATTTTACCACATGTACATAAAAACATAGACCACACATGACAAACTTTGTTATTTCAATTGAACTATTATCCTTTCAATTTACTGATCCATGGGTTTTATTTGTAATTGTCCATGAGTTGTCCATGATATAATATTTAATAACTATTAGGTTGTTAAAAAAGGCTATTATAACCTAGTTGGTAAACTAAGTTAGGTAAATTTATTAGGTTACATTAAACTAAGTAGGCCTATATATGTACATTGGTAGCCTAGCCTAACTTGCATATTTAGTTAATTGTCTTAAATTATCTATAGGTAGTAATAAGTTAATTTATGAAGTGTAGCTAATATGCCATTAGGTTATGAAGGTTAACCTATTTAGGCTAAAGGTAATTAACTAGGTAGGTAGTTGGTGGGCTAGGTCATTAATTAATTAGTGGACTAGGTAATGGGTGTAATCACAATCTAACAAGCCAAAAAATGCATTGGACCGCAAAGAAAAATAGTCATAATTGGATAAATTTTTATGGTTTACCATTTAAAGCCATGGTAATTATGGCAAATTGTTGTTTTTTCATTCATATGAATGTCAAGGAATTCAAATAAAAAATCCATTTGATGAAATTTTAAGTTTAAACTTTGATTTAGTACCTTTAAAAATGAACAACAACATGTTGGACAAGAGTCAATTTTGCAAAGGACTATTAAAAGGACTCATATAATAAAACACATTTGATGGGAAAAAAAATGAAGACAATAAAGACCTATTAACCACATTAAAAAACATTCATACCCTAAGATATGTGGAATTGTAAAACTTTAAAAATTCAAAGAACTTTCCAAAATTGATCCAAAATTTTAGAACTTCAAAATTCTTTTGCCCCACATAAATGGAGTAAAATGTACATAAAAAAAAGTTGTAGTTTATTATACAATAGAACATAAAAATGTAGAAAAATAAAAATTCAAAATACTACTTATAAATAATTAAAACATTTTCAAAAATTCATATGTAATTAAAAAATGATGAATAAAAAAAATGTCATGTACTTGGATGATTATAAGCATTTATTATAACAAGTTGCAAAAAAAATTGTTCCAAAGTTCATTCACATGAAAAACAAATTTGGGAAAAAAGACATGTAAAATTTTTACAATAATCCTGTTGGCTCATTGTATCCCATTTGCACCCTAAAAGGTAGTAAGTAGTATAGGTACTAAGTAGGTTAATTAATTTATTGTGTGAATATGTGATCATGTTTTCATTTGAATGAATGAATGAATTAGATTAGGTACTTAATCAATTAATTATATAGGCTAAGTAGTATTTAATATGTAGGATAGGCAATAATAGGTAGTAGATAGGTAAATTATAAGTTAAGTAAGAAATATTTTATTTTGTGGATATGTCGTAGTGTTTTTGTAGTATTTTATTAATTAATTAGCTATGTTAAACAATTCATTTATTAAATGTAGGCTAGGTAGTATGTGATAAGTAGGATAGGTAGTACTATGTAGTAGGTAGGTTAGGTAATAGATAGTAAGTATGTAATTAAAGTAATATTAATAAGTAAGGTAGGTAGTAAAATATAATTAAGGAAAATAATAAATATTTTATTATGTGTATATATGATAATGTTTTGTATGGGACAAAGGATGTGATAATGTTGTTGTATTGTAGTGTTTCCCTTTCATTAGAATTTATCCCACATCATTTGTTTACAACTTCAAACATGTAAAGTATATAAGTAAGTAAAAAAATGGACTAAATTCATGGTATGCACTATAAACATAGTGCATGTGCCATTTGGGATAAGGCAATCAAAAGGCTTGACCCCAATAAAATAAATAATATCTTACCTACCTATTTAGCCTATGTTAAATAACCTATTCTACCCTAGCTTAACCTAGAATAGGTTGCTTATTATAGTTTAACCTAGGATAGATTATAATTAATTATTTTAATATAATATCTAATTGTTGTAATTATAATATTTAATTATTATAATTATGATATATCTTTATTGAACAAATGGAAAATTGCCACCTATTTGATGGCCATTGGCTCTTTAAATTACCATTTGTTTAAATCCTAACCACCCATCAATGGCACATTTGGTAGCATGCAACTATCCCAAATGTAATTGTAAATGTAATCATAAATTGAGGTTCCATGTCATATTAAAGATCATCCATGGTAATGGATGAATTTTTTTGTGTAGTCATAAGGTTTGTGATTATACTTTCAACTTCATGGCCATGTCATGTCTCTTATAATTGACTATCTTATGGCATTTGTCTAAAGCGATATAGACTATTTTTAATTGCATGTGTCCATTACAACTACAAATGAGTCATAAATCTAGTTGTTGATTTTCAAATTTTGTCCAATGAAAACATGTTTGAAATTTGAAAACCCAACCAATTTAGAACATATTTTTAATCCATTTTTCTTATACTAAATTTTTTTAAACTTTATGTGTAGCTAACCATAAACTCAATGGAGTGCACCATTGTTTCATAATGAAAATTAAAGAAGTTTTGAACATGGTTTTTCATGTTTATGCCATAAATGTGACTATGACTACATGGTGGATATTTTTTTGGCATACTTTACCATGTTTTCATTTAGAAGCCATTGTCATCCTAAGGGCAATTAGTATCATTGGGGACTAAAAGATGAAGGAACATGTGCTTAGGCTAATGGATCCATTGCACCAACAATTGATGTGTTTTGAGATTGACCGGCAAAAGAAATCATGGAAAAATATACACATCAATTATAAAGGAACCAATGCCTTTAAATTTGAAGCAAATTCATTTTTAATTTAGAGTGTAAAAAAGTTCAAGAATTATATAATGGAGTCTTAGCAAACTTCCTATAGTGGGAATTATTGCTGGAATAGTTACAATTTGGATTGAAGTGGTGGATTTAGGAATTAGTGCCATGATCCCAAGTTCTACAACCATATTTAAATATTTTAAAAGTTTTGTTGCCTTAATTGTCATCCCTTCATCACTAAAACACAATTTGTTTTAGTATGAAAGGGCATAAACTACTGATTGTATGGGTTCTTGTGGCATCAAGTTGATTTTTTGCATTTTCCAACATTTTAATTATTGCCATTTCACCTTTACACCCATCACAAACATAAATTTTTCACATAAACATGGTCACCAATGGATTGATCAAATGATTTTTTACAATTCATTTATGCTAGCCATAATTAAGTTTACAATGACCTTTAAACATGTGTGTAACTAAGCAATAAATATTACTACAAAATTGAAATAACATAACCATTCTAAAGATATTCACATACCAACATTGATTTATGTAAGATGTTTATAAGACTTTTGTAAATTGTGCACATGGACATGTTTAGTAAACATGATTAACAATACAACTCACCACTTGTCACTGCTTTGATTTACAAGTAAACATGTATTGCATTGAGTAAACAACCAGAAAATAAAGATGGTTTCCAAATTGTAGAATGAATTGGGAACACATATTAGTGGTTGGTGGTGGATATGTTAAATGCAATATTCTCCAACCAAAATTGCACATAATTTTTTTCAAACATGAATAAACTTTGTAGGTGTAAACCCTAAACCTTGGATGAAAACACTGTCAAAGGAACCAAGGGCACCAAGGTAAAAGTCCTTTTCCAAATATTGCACATGACATGTGTCATTTTCACATTAGTTTATAATTTATAATTTAGTATTTCAGACACCCAATTTCACACTACATGTTAGATATAAGTGTTTTTTGACTATAAATTGCTTCTATATCATATATATTGTACAATCATGCCCTCTATGACATAAATATGAACAACTTTTGTTAAGGCCACATTTTCAAAATCCATAATTTCTAAGGTCAAAAGCACGTTTGAACCAAATATGCTCAAAATGGTTAAATAAACAATTTCCATTCATTCAAGTCCTTTTTCCCTTATAATCATCAATGTTAAAATTCTTTCCAACTTTTAGAAGGAATGGTGCACATTTGGTAGGAAAAAAAGACGTTTGAAAAAACTAAAGATTGTCCATTTTCGAGGTTTGAATGCTTTGAACATGCAAAAACATTTTTGATATGTGTCAAACTTTGAACATATAAACCTTGCAATTAATGGAAAATATTCCACAAAAATTATGATAATCCAAACTATTATGCTTCCTTGTGATCTTTGAAACATACAAAAATGCAATTTTAAAGAATGTCCACTCACTTGGGTGGCTCCTTTGACTATGTTTTTAGCCCCTTTGTCCCCAAGTTTGAAGTCATAATTCTAAGGTGTTGAAAACACATGTCCTTCAATACTCCTATGCAATTCAAAAGTATAGTGATATTGGCATTAGAGATCAACATATTAAAATTAAAAAAGGTGGAACCACAATTAGCATCTACAAATGCCATATAGTCCAAGTGAGGATCACAACAAGGCCAATAGTCAAAAATAGTTTAACTTTTTCTATTACTAGTTGGTTCAAAGGGAACATTGTAATAATCACAATGTAGAAGTTCACAAATGTGACAAGAGGAAAACAACAACTTCAAACCCAACACAATGAAAGTGTGTTACACCACAAGGTTTGTCCTCCAAGTCAAATGTAATATAGGTTATGGAAACCCCAATGAATAAAACAAATTAGTGTCCTACGTCCAACATGATGGTTCCATGCTAGAGTCTTTGGAGTAGCAATTATTTCATGAAGATAATTCTTGGTTTGAAGGTTTTGAAAACAATTTGGTAACTAAATGTACTTTAGTAAGTCTCAACACTCATGCCCTTGTCCTCTTTATTGAAACTTGCATAATACAAAACCCTTTCTCATGCCAAATGAAGTGGGGAGTTGCAACCATAATTCCCAGAAAAATATTCAATTTCAACAACAATGGGCACCACAAACTTGTAGGCATTGAAGCAATTAAAAGAGTTGCACAATTCTTGGAAACAATATTTGGTGTCAACCCCAAACCTTAAAACAAACTTATAGGCATTAATAAAGAAATGAAGAGTTGTAGCCAAAGTTGGTCTTAAGATTATTCAATTTGAATAACCTTAAACACAAGTTCTTGTGAATATTGGGAGACATTCATGTCCTAAGTTCAATTTTGTCACAAAACCAACTAGAGAAACTCTATACTACCTCCATTCAAGTTGTAACAAACTTGGTAATGGTAGGTTAAAAAATGCAAGACAAAGTACTTATTCACCATAAAAGGACAAAGAAACATGTTTCAACTTGTCAATGTTGAAAGATTTGTCATTATAACCAATGGCACTAAAGGTTCCAAAGGAGAATGCAATGGAGCTAGTAAAGGATCTTTTATCCAACACAAAGGAATTAGTTAACATAACAACACAATTGAAACACCTTGCAAAAGAGCTAATATGCATGGCAACAAAATTGATGCACCCATGTGATTTTCTTCCAATCCCTAGAAATGAACCTGCCTAATTTTCCTTCAATCCTAACAAATGAATTTGGATACATGAATTCATTTGTTAGGATTGAAGGAGAATTGGATTTCTTCATTCCAAAATACTTGCATGTTACTTGATACTTTGCTTCCGCTACCCTTTTCCTTAGGCCTTGGAGAATCCAAAGGTGGTGAATTGGAAACTGAATAGTCATGGGACCTGTAGGTCCTACTTGGGCATTACTTGCAACTTGAATCACTAATTTTTAAGAATGAAAACCCTTCCAAAAGTATGTTTTCATTCTCCTATGTCATCAAGTATTCAAAAGATACTTTTTATATGCACATAAATTGTAATTAAATTTTGTAAGTTGGTAATGGATATCATTAATTATTTTTTAATACATACTTGGCTTGGAATTATTGACTTTCAATTCCTAAATGTAAAAAACCAATACTTTATTTAGCAAACGTGACAAGTACACAATTTTTGCAAGATATCAAAAATGTACATTAAAAAAAACATTATACATAATTTTAAACTCTTAAAAACATGCCCATGTCATATTTCATACATCCATATAATTCTAATTAATTCAATATCCAAAAATTTGATGTACTTTCAAGCTTGCCTTTCATAAATATTTTATTTCTACGTGTTTAAGACTATTTTTTTAGCATACTTTACCATGCTTGAACCCTGATGTCAAACACCAAGCTAGAAACTCTCTATCCAACAAAAACCTTCTATTTAACGGTGACCATTTACTTGCTTAGATTGAAGGATATTTGTTACTTATTTCTATAGCCCTTTGAAATTACACATGTGCACCTAAAAGCTTTTAGAATTTTGGAATAATCTTCCTATGTAGAAATGACCTCCATTATGTATCTTTTGTTATTAAAATTATTCAATTTACACAATTTGAACCTTTCCAAAAGTATGTTTTCATTGTAGCAAAAAATAACATGCATAACATATTTATTCTATGTATATAATTTGCATTTTCTATTTTTAACTTTGAATTACATGCTTTAAATAATTTATAAATGAACCATATGCTTGGTTTCATAAATCGTTACTTGTGCAAAAAGAAATGGTTACTTATAAGGTATTGTGATAATAACATAGTTTTGGAAAGTATGTAACCAATATGTATTTTTTAATGTTCATTTTAAATCTCTAAACTCAAAAAATAATCCATCCCACATTTGATTGTTTCATATGATTCAAAATTTCAATCTTAATAATCATCTTCTACTTTTAAAACCTTTTTTTACATAATTTTGGTTTTTTGCTTTCAAGGACTACTTTTTTTGGCATACTTTAGCCTACTTGGACCCTTTAGCAATTTAAAGCCATTGAATGCCATGTGGCTACAGTGGTACATGGAAAAATATTCGATTATGCTAGAGAATATTCATCCATGTCATCAAAATATGTTAGAGAATATATTTTCTAATGTGGACAAAATTTATTTAAAATATTATTTCCTGTTCACGAAACACTATTCATTACTCATGTTCATTGTTCACGTTCACTTACTGATGAAATAACATCCCCCTTAACAATCTAACCCTTATGATTACTAAATCCTTCATGTAACAAGGAGGTTTGAATAGTCAAAAAAAAATTGAAAAGTTCATTTGTTGGTGTAGACAAAACCTTTTTTTTCAAGGTTGCCGCATTGGAGTAAGATCATAATTAAAGGAGAAACATTTTCCTTACATGATGGGGCAACATTACATGAACCATAGAACTAATCTAGTTGTGTAAGCATTATCCAATCTTCCAATGGTGGTTAGGTTGGAGGATTTGTTCCAATTTTTGTATTTTTACTTTTCAAGTTCTCCCAAATGACATTTGGAATTCATTAAACTTGCCGATATTGTGAAAACAAGAGGA
>Ga0209611_10015106_pt1 | contig 10144 bp, 6 predicted proteins | sample S1TSphgellanicum_3_FD_187693 | JGI IMG/M metagenome (GOLD analysis project Ga0209611, IMG submission 187693) | Host-associated microbial communities from peat moss isolated from Minnesota, USA - S1T2_Fc - Sphagnum magellanicum MG (SPAdes) (version 2) | ecosystem: Host-associated > Plants > Peat... | reverse complement strand
AAATTTGTCACCCACCAATATTTTTGGGGTTCAACCAATTTTGTGGACTTTGTTGGGGAAAAAAAAAACATTGTAGTCAATTGTTTTGGGTAGAACCAAAACAAAGAACTCATTGGGAAATGGTGGAGGTCATTGTATGGCATACTAACACCTGAGATGAGAGATAAAAAATATCTAAAGTGTTTTAGAATGCTTTCAATGTTTTGGTTGAAGAATTAACACCATTTTTGAAATTTCGAATGTCTTCATTATGTGAGGCCCCAAATTAAGTTAGGAAAATTGTTGCAATTGTATTGTACAAGTTTGCTCATGGGTTGAGCCCAAAACATATGTCAAACAAATTTGATGTGGGCGATTTATTGTACACAAGTATGTGGACATTGTGTGTGATGTGCTTTGCAATAAGGATAAGCTTTTTGACAAGTACCTCAAGACCCCAACCAAAGATCGCTTGTTGCACATCAGATAACAATTTGAAGACCTTATACGTTTGCCAACGAGTTGTGGTGCTATAGATGGCACACATATCCCAATAGCTGAAAGGTTAAATAGAAGGTATATTATTGCAGCTACAAATTATTGTAATCAAAAAAGGTTTCTTAACATTTTTTTACAAGCAATATGTGATACACAAAAGTTGTTCTCGAACGTTTATGTTGGCCAGTCAAGAAGAGTTCATGAAGGGGGTCAATTCAAAACCTCTTATTTGTATCATGACTTACGGATTCGATAGATTTTACAAAAGCTAAAAATGAACACTATTTGATTGATGATTTTGCATATCATTTATGTATTTATTTAAAAAGAATTGAAAATCTCATAATTCAAATGATGTGAAAAAAAAGAAATATGATAATAGCATGAATTTTGCTAGGGTTATCATAGAAAATATTTTTGGGTCTTTAAAAAATAGATGGTAGATATTGAAGAATTTCAATTCTAATGTTAACAAGGCCCCATCAATTGTCATAGACTGTTGTGTGTTACACAATTATTATGAGATGTGGAAAATCCCCAAGCCTAGTTATGTGAATTATGCAGCAAGAAAGGATAACTTTGCATGATTTAGAATTGGTAAATTATCAACCTTGATGGGTGAAGAACACACACAACAAGCAAGAGAATTAATGAGAAGGGCTTTGTTTAAACAATGGTTAATAAATCATCCATAAAGGTTTTGATTATGTGCATTGTACATTGAACATGAATTGAAATATATCTATGAAACAAAGTTGTTTGTTTGTTTTGTTTTGTTTTATTTTGTTTGTACTAATGAGATCCACCAAAATAAGATGCTTCAGGTTGCATTCTTGGTCTCTTTGGAAAGCTCTTGACAAGGAGAGCTACATTGGCTTAATTTCATGGTGTTTAGACTTACAATGTAGAAGTTTTTGAATATTGAATGATTTTTTCACTAAAAGTTAAATTAAATTGTAGCTGAAATTTTGGAGGAATTGGAATGTGCCTTTGGTGTTATTGGAAAGATCTTGATGAAAAGATTTAATGGAATTTATTTGGTAAAATTTGGATTCAAAATGTTAGAGATATTAATTTTTAGGTGATTTTTGCTAATGAAAATTCAAATAAATTCCAAAAAACTAGGTTTTTGAAGGAAAAATCAGTTGAGGATGAGGCAACACTTGAAGCAACAACACATGCCACACTAGTCTATCTATGAAAAAAGGTAGTTTGTTTTGTTTTGTAGTTATGAAATCCACCAAACTAGGATGCTTTTGATCATGTTTTTGGTGTCTTTGGAAAGCTCTTGACGAGGGGTGCATGGGCTTGGTTCCATTACGTTTCGGAACAAATTTTTTAAAATATTGAATGATTTTTCATAGAAAATTAAATTATAGCTGAAAATTTCAGAGTAATTGGAATGAGCTTTTGATGTTCTTGGAAAGATCTTGATGAACAGAATTTAATGAAATTTATTTGGTAAGATTTGGATTCAAAATGTGAGAGATATTAAAATTTAAGTGATTTTTACAACTGAAAATTCAAATAAATTCCCAAAAACCAAAATTTGGAAGGAAACATCAGTTGAGGATGTGGTAACACTTAGGCCAATGGTACAGGCCACACTAATATAACTTATTTCATCATCATACAATGGCATTACTTGACATTAATATGGTCATCACTCTCAAAACACATGATATCAAATACTATCACCTATTGAAAAATAAAATTAATCATGATCATCCAAGTTTACCACTTGATGATACATAAATAAAAACCTTGATCAATGCCACCAACTTCACCTATCATTTTTGGTGTTCCCTCTAAAATGTTATGAAATTTCTCATACCATGATCAAGAGGAAGGAGGAGCACTTGTTGCATTGCACACTCCATGTTCTTCATGATACTTCTCTTTCATCTTGGAGATTTTGTCTTTACACTGCTTCCAAATGTGTGGCATCTCATTAGGGAATGATGCATTGATTTTTTCCATAAACTCTTTCTAATCCTTTGCAACCATAGGTTGTTTTCAATATTTTCAATTATGCTTCTCCTCCCACAAATCAATTATCATTTAGAATTTTTCATTAATCCACAATCTCCCATCAATTTGAGGCCTTACCCCAAGTTTAAAAGCATTCAAGCTAGCATTCAGACTCAAGCCCAACCCCAAACCCGAAGGTTGAAAAGGAAAATTCAAATTCACTACTTGAAAAAACCCTAACCTTTGAGAATAACTAATATTGAACCCTTGAGAAGAAGGAGAAGAAGGTCTCTCCAAAAATAACCCATAAAAGAGTATGGCAAATTTTCTTCCATTTTTTTCTTCTAAAAACCATAAATAAAATTATACCAAAACATAATCAACTTGTATAGTTCCTTTCGTGACTCTTGTCTTTGGACTTTCTGTTTTGTGGACTAACTACCACTACTTTTTAAACTATGGATTAATTGTTGTTTTTTGGTTGCCTTTGGAGTTTTGGGTTTATGGGTGGAATGTCCTAGAAGTTACCAAAGGGTTTTTTTTTTCCATTTTACCCATGGGAAGTATAAAAGGAAAAGTTTTTTTCATTTTGTTAGTTGGCATAACAATGGTGTGAAACGTTTGCTTCAAGTTACCATGCTAACAACAAATGAATAGGAATATATGTTGGTCTACAAGGCATATCAACTCTCCATTTGCTACATGTGCCCATGGTTTCTATGTCCTCACCATGTATATTAGATAAAGGGTTTTAATTACGCCCCAAAAATTACAATACTCCATAGTGAATCAACATTTTATTCGTTATAAATAGTTGATGGACATCTTTTAATTTTTCCCTTTAACATGGAATTTATCCGTTTAGTTTTGTTATACCATGAATCATGGCTTTGTATACCTCATTATTCAAGCATGAATCATGTCCTATTATTTCTTCTTTTTCTTTATTTCCTTTATTTGTTTTTGTTTTCCCCCTTTTTCCATGGAATAAAATCTTACAAGTTCAAATCATTTTATAAACTCATTACATTTCAAATCAAGCTAATCCGGTGGGGATTTTATCAAATCCATAACCAACCTTTGAAAAAATCTTGATGCTTTTGATTGGTTGTCAAGTATATTATTAGGATTATTAGGGTTCCATTAAAAGAAGTCATGTCATTACAACTAATCATTGTGCAACTACATGTAACTAATTATCCTTTGCAACTAAATTAGTTATGTTTACAATCACAAAATTGATATTGTATAATTTTCAAGCCATATGGTTGTGTGTGCAACTAACATGCAACTAATGATGTACAAAATGGATAAGTGTTATAAAAATAACGACTTAAGCTAATACATATTTAAGTTAATATACCCAATATCTATAATATTAAGGTTAAACTCATGTTAAGTAATGTTAAACTTAAGTTAAACTAACTTAGGCTAAATTAATCATGGTTAAATGAATTATGAGGCTACACTAATGATGGTTAAACTAACACAAATTATATTAATAATGGTTAAACAAATAAAAAGGTTAAATTGAGGATGGTTAAACTAAACCTTGGCTAACTTAATTAAAAGACTAAATTAACCTAGGTTAAACTAACTCAAACACTAAACTAAATAATGATTAAACTAACTAAAAGGTTAAATGCTATAAGATTAAATGAACTATGAGGCTAAATTAATCACAATTAAACCAACTAAATGTGGTTAAATTAATCATGACTAAACTAAGTATGAAGCTAAATTAATTATGGCTAAACTAGCCTAGGCTAAACAAAATTAGTTGTTGTAAGTATTACATAGTATAAAGCTGCTGTGCACATACACTGCAGCAAAAACAACAGGTGTTTTACAAGGTTGTAATTTTTAGCCCAAGAAACATTAAATTTCTAATGACAGACCTTGATTTAAGCTAAGGATGGGTATAATTTTATAGTCTTGAGAAGCAACCCCCAAAAACTGTCCAACAGCATCACAACAATAGCTGAAGTGCAGAATTGGCACTTCTGAGCCAAAGTCGAAATTTATTTATAAATCCTGGGAAAAAAAAACCTAGGCTAAATATGTGGCGACTTTGGCACATTTTTTCACAAAATTCCTCACACATATTTTTCGGCTCACACATATTTTTGGGAGGGTGTTTTTTTCTCAATTTCGTGGTGTTTGGGGGGGATGATCCACAAGAGGAATTAGGCAAATTTGTTTCAGGGTAGAAATGAAAGTAGGAAAAATAAAATAAAAGTCTTGCTATATTTTGGCGAGCTGCTGGAACCTAAATGTCTGTATATGACGATTTTAGGAAAAACAAATTCCCTGAAAATATATGGCGACTTTGGCGCATTTTTTTCACAACATTCCTTTGTGTGAGGTGCACCGGACTTTTTTTGTCGCCAAGTGGCAAAAATTAGGGGAGGGGAAATTAAAAAAAAAAAAAAACCCCAAAAAACGCTGACCTGGTCCATATGTCTTGTAGAGACTGCGAATTTGACAGCTCGACATCGGACGAACGTAGCCTGCGAACTTGACAACGGGCGAGACTCGACTGCACAGAACGTCGACTGCGAACTCGCTAGCGAGCGAACTTCGACTGCGAACTTCGAGGGTAGGAAGGGAGGAAGAAAATCGGCGGACAAAGCACATTTGTTGACCACGCAGGATCTGGATCCGAGAACGCCATTCGCTCTCCTCGTGTCACAATCGGAGGATTGGTAAGCTGTCTCTCGCAAGTTACTTGAGCTTGTGTTTTGTTCCTTTTGTGTTGCATTTTTTGTTGTTAGCTTCTTCGAGAACTCTTTTTTTCGAGGCAAACCTGCCAAATCCTTTCTTGATTTGGGAAAGAAAACGCTACTCGTGGAAGTAGCACCTGAGAGGGTTAGGGTTTTGAGATTCGTTTTCTTGACGTCATATGACTGACTGACCGACTGACCGACTGACCGCCTGCCTGCTTCATTATATTCATCGCTGGTGTGGGTTTCATTGTCCGAGGATTTTTTTTTTCTTTACGAGGGTTTGATGAGCTTTTTTTTTTTCTTTTTTTGGGTTTTGAATCTCACAAGGTTCTCGATTTGTTGGTGTGTGCTGGACAGTGGTTCCTCTTGTTGCTGGATTCTCGTTTTGGCTGCACCGCCTTTGTTTGGGGGTGTGCTTTGGAAAGCCTAAGAAGGAGGTTACGGATTTTAGGGTTTTGTTTTTGGGGCTGTAAGAGGAATTTTTTTTCTGATTGATATAGGTTCAAGCTTATCTGGGAATTTAAAGCAGAGAGTCTGAACTATTTGAAGCTTATGGCGGTTGATTTCTGTGGGCAGGCTAGGGTATGAAGGTGTGCGATCAGCTAGCTGCAGGGATGAAGCTTTTGAGAGGCTGTTGTGCCAAGTGTGGGCATAGAGGTTGGCATTAAGCTGCTTTAAAATGTTCAACACAACCAAGATCTGAGGTTGTATGAGCTGGGTTGAAGATTGCATTTGGAAAGTTTTGAGGGCTGCCAAGGATCCCAGGGGCATATATTACTCAACGGAGATAGAGGGGTTTCTAAGGAAAATGTTTTGGCGAGTATCTGGCTTGTCGACCAAGTCTCCGGTGAGTTTGTTGAACCCCCATCTGTACAGATCATAGCACTTGGTTTAACCTGCAAGGTGCCAAGGATTACTTTTTCCATGTTTACACATCATAGTCTACATCAATCAATTGTCTGAAGGGTACATTTCCATTCAACTGCAGGTCGAGTCAGTGCTTGACAAAGATGTCTACAGCCTTGAGGAGCTTCTGGATGAGGATGACATCATTCAGGAATGCAAGTCTCTTAATGGTCGCCTTATCAACTTGTAAGTTTGTTGGTATCTGGGATGTAAGCACAGAGTGAACATGTATCAGGCTGCAAAGCTATGCCATGAAGCTGCTTTATCCTAGTCCTGAATCTTGACTGCATGGCTCTTTGGGAAATACAGCTTGAAGGGAAAGCTGCAAGTGGAAGCATTGCTACACTATGTCATAGATGAGCCACCGGAGAATGCTGACAACAAACAGGCATTCAAGTACATACTCTTGCATCTTTCCTTCAGGATTTCAATAGAAGAGGATATGTAGGCAGCATTCAAGCAACTTTACATGCAAGCACTCTAGCAATTTCAAGGCTCAATAGTGATTTAGTGACTCAAAATAGGTTGTTCTTGTTCTTCACAGATTGTTACATGAATAGCTCTGTTAGTCCTGGCCCTGATGCTTCCTTGGCTCTACATGGTTGGCATGCAGGTTTCCATTTATTGCTTGTGAGATCTTCACATGCGAGATAGATGTCATACTGAAGACATTAGTTGAGGATGAGGAGGTAGTGTACTTTGAATTCACTAAGGTTAACTTAAACTGCAAGCATGGAGACTTTCCAATACTTATGAATATATGTTTCAGTGTAGTGAGGTCCAAAAAGTACAAGCTATGTGTCCAGGAGAGCTTGATTGAGGAAATATCAACTTATGAACTACAAAGTGGGTAGCCTCTTTTGAATCCAAAGTTGATGCCATCATCATCCTGGTAAGTATGGACTGATCAGAGAATAGTTATCATATCTCAAGAAGGAAGATATTCTAATTGGATTTTTTGCAATGCAGCTAATGAGCCTCTTATTTTTGTTCTTGGAGCCTGATCGACCGCATGGAACTTTGTTGGCAGGATACTTTAGTAAGGTATTTGTCAACTTCTCCCAAATAAGTGACAACACAACACTGATGAACATTATGATTGGATACTTCATTTGTGCATGGTTGGTTGTTCTCCTCATTGGATTGAAGCTGCCTTATTCTCATGCAGTGGTCTTTACAGCATCATCCATTTTTGTGGATTATATATTTAAAGAGTGGTTCAGAGGACGATTTGCTCAACTTATCATTGTATGCTGCATTTTTCTTCTTGGCTAAACTAGAGGAATTCAATCAGATCTTAAAACTTCCTGTTCAAAGCTGGATACTTTGATGAAGTGAAATCTGTATGGCCTGGAGTCCGTAATGGTTAAAGTTGGGTGGTGGGTCCTGAACTTGAGATTGATGATGAAGTTCTCAAGAGGTTTCTGGGAAAGTAAGAAAGTTATCAGCTGCTTTTAAGCTGTTTAACAGAAGACTAAATTTAATGTTGCCTGTGAGATATGACTGCAGGTTGTGAGCTGCTTGCTGTTTAGAAAAACTATTCCAGTGATGCGCTATTTGCAAGTAAGCCTTAATCTCCCCTCCTTATTGAGGACCTCAACTTGTTTCCACCATTTGTGGGTACAGGCCCTTTGATTGTTATGAATATTTGAACCAATTTGCATTTTCTTCTTTATTCTCTTCTCTTCCCTTATTGGAAGATTGAGATTAGTGATCATGTACTCAGTGTTCATTATCAGCCTTCTTTTATGTGTGTATGCTTGGACAATTGTTCTTTCAGGAGAATATGGAAGTATTGAAGAAGCTGGTGGATCTTATTGGAATATCATCAATTATGGAGGTCTGTTAGCAGGCCATCTACCTTGGCTGTATGTTACATTCATGGCCATTTAACCATTCCCAACACTGGCATCAAGCCAAGTGGTTGGGACTGATGACCACCTTGCAGGTGGTTGAGTTGATTCACCAGTAGGCCATGCTAGATGTTACCTTCTATAGCCATACTTTGCTATAATAGAGGTCAATGGGTAAATTGCACATCAAAAACCAACTAGTTACCTGGGTGTCAAACCCTGGGGAGGGTTTGTGCCAACCCCATTTGACCCAGTTAGAAGGTGGTAACCCCCAAAAAGTTGGCAGTGACCCTGAGAAAGAGAAACACAGTGGCCCTCAGTCACATTTAGTTTGCAAACTAAATATCTCCCTCTTTTTTTTGTTCCCCTCTGTTTTTGTTTTCCATTCAGTACAAATGTCAGAAAGAACATGGAGATTCTGTCTGAAGTTCATGAGTGTCACCACTGGTTAAAAACGTTACCAATTTGCAGAGATTAAAGCACATGACCCAAAGGGATTCTGGTTTGTACATGTAGGTTCTGAGGCGATTGGTTGGAGCTGATGAACACATGTATGCCTTTCATGCGGATTCACTGCAATGGTTGGCTGAGGCAGATTTGCTTGAGATGCTTGTGGACAAGCTTAGCCCACTGGTGCCTTTTTCTTCTCCAGTGAATTTCTTTCGCATTGGTTTTGTAACTTTTGTACTAGTACACTGTTGGGGTGGTTATATTTTTTGAGTTACTGATGTCTGCTCTTTGTTCTTGCTGTTGTGCTGTATTATGGTTCAGTTTACAGTACAGAAATGGTGGGTGCAAATATCACCTCTTGTGCTGACATTGTTTGGACAAGGTGGGTTCAAAGTCAATTTTGTAACTGTGAGCTAACAGCTTTGTTGGTGCATGGATGCAGCACTCAGTTGAAGTACAATCTAATGCAGCAAATATCCTTTCAGCCATTACTTGTATTGCTCCTTGTGCATTGACTTCCAAACTTTCAAGCCCAAAGTAACAACACTCAAACTTTGTGGTTTCATTGCCATGCAGAATTTTGTTGAAAATTTTACTTTTGGTTGTGTGTTAATTCGGAATGAAAAATGGATATCCCTACTTTGAACTTTGTTCATGCTGAGTTTTGAGTGAGCACTTTTGGGACAAGGATTCATTGCCACCTTGCAAGTGGTTGTGGTTGAAATCACCAACTGGTCATGCTCTCTGGTAGCCAACCCAGCTATTATTGGGTGCCTGTATAAACTTGTTATTCTAATTAGGAGCTTCCAAATCCTTTGGGCAACCACATGGCCCCCTGTCATGGTAGTTAGAAGGTGTGACCTGTTAAATCAGAAGAGTTGACACTCAGTTACCTTTGGCTGGCAGACCGTGGTTTCTTCTCCTTCTCAGGCTAATCATTAGAATGAATGCACTTCTTTAAGAAGGCATTCGGAAAAAGTTGATGTGGCTGTGTTTGTTTGTATCTCTGCATCCTAGTTCTTACTTGAGGTGACTACTTACTTGGCAGGTTTATAGGGAAGCTATTCAATAATGTGTTGGAGAATCCTGACTCAAAGTCTACACTGGTGCATTCCTTGTCTGTTTGCATTTCTCTCTTGGACCCTAAGAGAGCTGCATCAGTAGCAGCTGCAGGGGTTTCCAGGGGCCAGCAAAAGATAGAGCATATCCTCACTGCAAATCCAGAAACTGTTGTTGGCATGCTCCAGAGATTAGGTTTGTGGCTTTCCAACCTGTCTGCCCATTGTTGGCAAGTTTATATTTGCAGGTATTGAATTGATTAGAATGCCTCATGTTCATTCCAATATCTCAACGACTGCGAAGCTGGGGGTTATCAATAGTCAATTTTACAGATTCTTGAGACTTTGTAGTTGTAAGAAGTTTTTTGTCTTCCAGATGGTCAGTCTTATTGTCTTTCTGAAGGCAAAAGGCTACCCTTTTAAAGTTCTTCTAAAGAAAAACTAGAGGGTTGGTTCTTAAAGAAAAATTCCTGTTCGGAATTTCCGCTTTTGGCATTTTCAGAATGATTTTGCTTCAGGTCATGTAAGTGGGGAGCTTCCTGTAAGCCCACTTGTTCTTAGTCCTTCCCTGTTCTTTTCCCTTTCCGTCTTTCTTTGTTTCTTTGTCTGGTCTTTGTTGTGGGGTCTGTTGCTAGCCAGTAGTATGGCTGAGTCTTCCCGTTGCTTCTGGAATTGCAGCAGAAACTCAGTTCACAGGATGGTG
>Ga0209611_10015105_pt1 | contig 10146 bp, 13 predicted proteins | sample S1TSphgellanicum_3_FD_187693 | JGI IMG/M metagenome (GOLD analysis project Ga0209611, IMG submission 187693) | Host-associated microbial communities from peat moss isolated from Minnesota, USA - S1T2_Fc - Sphagnum magellanicum MG (SPAdes) (version 2) | ecosystem: Host-associated > Plants > Peat... | reverse complement strand
ATTCCAGGTCGTGCCCTGGCATACTTGGAGGAAGCCCTTCAAAAGAAAAGCAATAACCCTGCGGCTCGAATTGCTGATTATTTTGACATTGCAGCAGGGACAAGTGTAGGAGGAATTCTTGCAACAATGCTTTTTACTGCAGACAAGAATGGGAAACCCCTTTTCACAGGTGAGCAATCATGGAGATTGATTGCTGAGAAGGGGAAGCAGATCTTCAAGATACCCAAGAGACAGCAAGCATGGGCAAAGCTCAGAGGTATAGTGACTCCCCGCTATTCAACTAAGTACTTGGTAGGATTGCTGAAGCAATATTTGGTAAGGGACAATGTGCCTCTCACTCTGCGGGACACTCTAAAACCAATGCTAATCCCATGCTACAACTTAGAAACTGCGGGCTCATTTCTGTTCTTGCGCACATGTGCATTCATTGATGAGAAATGGAATTTTACCTTGTGGGAGATTTGTCGTGCCACATCTGCGGTACCTTCTTTCTTCAAGCCTGCAAAACTGCGATCAATGAATGGGGAAACTTCATGTGTTGCAATTGATGGTGGCCTTGTCATGAACAACCCGACAGCAGCTGCCATCACCCATGTGCTGCATAACAAGGTGGAATTCCCTGGTGTCGAAGGCACAAAGGACATGTTAGTCTTGTCACTGGGGACAGGTCAGTTTGATCAAAAGTACGAATATGGTCAAGTCCAGCACTGGGGTGCTTTCCAATGGGCCAAACCAGTTGTGAAAATTGTGCTGGATGGGATCTCAGACATGGTGGACCATACTGTGAGTGTGTCATTTGGTCTTCACCGGAAACAATATGTGCGTATACAGGTACAATACCCACACATTTTCCTCTTATGTCCTGCAGATAAGTCTATGGACACAATAGATATGTTCAGTTAGATCCTGCAGATACCGTGGACTTGATAGACATTATCAGTCCATTGCAGGACTGTGTGCTGCAAGAAAAAAAATCCCTCATGATCTGTGTGATTTTTTCTTTTGATTTCTATTCATGGCAGATTTCAGGGCTTCCTGGCAAAGCTTTGAAGGAGATGGATGATGGACGCAAGAGCAATGTGAAGAAGCTTGTGAAGCTGGCTGATGAGATGCTTGCCAGTCCCTGTATGGAACACCTTCCATATGGAGGCCGAGTCGAGGTGCTGGACAGGAGCAATAAGGACTGTCTCGATTGGTTTGCTGAGCAGCTTATACGAGAGCACCAAGAACGGGGTTCAAATACATTTTCATGACATGTGTATTTGAATGTTTTCAATCACATTGTCACATTTTGAAAGAATTATATGAATTTTTGTGTATGATGGGTGCCATAACCATTTTTGAAGAACGTATTTTCATATTTAATTTTGTGGTTATGGATTGGCGATAAAGTCAGTTGGGCTGGGTGCACATTTGAGGAAGTGGCAGAGAAAACATAATATCAAAAGATGAATCTGAATCTTTTTGCAACCAAGTTAAGATGAATCATCTCACCTAGATGATAGGGGGCAAAATCCCTTGAAGCTACTATACTCTATAATGATTCTCAACACAATATCCCTGCTTTACAAGGCAGGGCCAATAAAATTTCATTATTTTGCAGATACCACTGAAAGAGGGGATGGGCGGTGAAAGAGACTTTACAAATAACTTTAATGACAAGCATATGTGCCCCCCAAGGAAATATGCATTGTGGCAAGAGAGACAACTCACATACAGGTTGAACAGCCAAGCATTTCTCATAATCTCACGGACAATGGTGACAAGAAAATTTTGTGATGTGCTCACACTTGCAATCATCCATGAGAACTTAGCCAAACTTGCTTACAGGTCAGAAAAAAAGGTAGAAAATTTGAAGAATCCTACAAGATTTTAACAATTCACTGAAACCTATTTAAATATGGCAAGTTCATGAATTTTTTCCCTCCAAATTTCTCCACTTTTGTCACACTGTTTCAGCAAAAATCCTAACCCCAATTTCTAACCCTAATTTAGGGCTTTTTTTTGTTTTCTTTCGTTTTGTCTTATTTGGCTTTTCTCAGCTGCCAAGATCCCATTTGAGATATAAGTTCATTGTATTATGTATGATGATCTTTTATCTAACACTCCCTCATTGAATGTCCCTAGGTTATCCATTGTCCCATTTCTTGGGGGAAATTGGCCAACAATCCTCCTTGAACTGTCATTCATTGTTTCATGTTACCACACCTGCTTACCAAGTGAGTTTGAAATTAAATCAATGGGAAACTACCTAATAATTAGTTGTCCATTGTGCCTAATTCTCAAAAAGTCTTTTGAAAATTATTTAATTTTCAAAAGAAATTGATTTTTTTTACAAAACCCCTAAAAAGGAACAATTGTCTCAAAAGGAGGAACAACTCACAAATGACACCTTAAGAATGAATCTCAAACATTATATCGTATTCTGATGTGAAGCACAACATTCAAATTTTAATAGAATACGAGGACCAGATGTCATACCTGACAACAGTGGTGCTTGCAAGCTGTCCTTTGAACCTTTGTCACATTACATTCCTGCGAACTGGCTATGAACTATAGGAGTTTTAATGTCAAAGATAATTTCAGAAGGTTTACCATATATATGTTTTACATATGAAAATACTTTGCCCTCCACCTTGACTCGACACTTCAATTCTAAACTCCCTATGCTACCCAAGTTTGAAACATCATGAATTGCATGATTGCACAACTCTCACAAATTGGAGGTTGCAAGATTACAGGACTGCATTTCAGCATGTGTGATTCAGCAAGAGCCAAGAATCCTTGCTAATCACAGTGTAAACAAGCAACAATCACACAAAATACTATGTGTGCAGTTGAATTACACGCAAGATGTGCACTGGGTAGTAAGTTTCATCTTTGGAGGGAAGTAAACTTTTTTGAAATGATTCTCAGAATCAGCAAATTATTAGGACACACTTGTCCTCCAGTTTTCACTTTGGTTACTCTTTGACCCAGTCAACCTTGCATGATATGGATCGTGGTGATGTTTTCACTGACCCACTAATGAGCCACTTTAGTGTGCATTTACCCAACTTTGGTAAGTAGCCTTTATTGCTTAGGACTTGCTCTAAAAGCTTATTAGGGTGTAAAACATGCCTGCCTCAAGAGGCAAATAATTATCTAACCCTTTCCAACAACATGCCAGGTTAGTAACGTTTGTTTTTTGGTTGGACACGACGACAAATGACAAATAATTGTCTAACCCTTTTCAACCACATGGTTAGTTATGTTTGTCTTTTTTTTGGTTGGACATAACAACAAACCTCGAATAATTTTCTAGCCCTTCCACCCACATGGTTATGTTTGGTTTCTTTCTTTGGTTGGACACACAAGAACAAACAAGTAATGCTTTCTTTTTCTTTTGGTTCATAAATTTTTGGTTCACAAAAACAAACTCAACCGGCAAGTTCCTGATAATACCTTTAAGTTAGGCCCAATGGAAGAGGATCTGATAAGACTTTCAGTTGCTCACCTACGGGCTGGAACCCAAGACCTTTGTGGGACCCACAACAGTACCATCGAACCATCACTAGAAAGACATGATAAGATTTTCACTTCCTCACCAATGAGGTTGGAACTCAAGACCGCTGTGATTCCAAATGGGGGTCATAATACCATTGAACCATCACCTAAGGCCCACCGAATTGTGCTTTGAATGCACAAGACTTACGTGATGACCATGAGTCCCAACCACTTTTTGTACAAAATTTTCAAAAAAGAAAGAGTGCCTACAAGTGTAATAACTTGTCTCACAATACCGAATGGTCTGACAATATACGAGACCTTTCTTTATTCCACGGAGGCAATATAGAGAATCTGGAGCAATCCTATTTTAGTAGTGTTTTCTTCTATTGGTCATGAATTTTGCTGCCACAAGAAAGTTTGAATATAACAGAAATTATAGGTTTGGTCACATGAAAAATGGGCGATGGTTAATGAAAGAGGATGAATATGACCAAGTAGCTTGCATCCATCTGCCACTTACTCAGATCTTCTACATTCTATAGTTTTACAGTTGGGACAAGATCTTGAGTGTAATTAATCAAGCAACCAAACAAGAAAACTAGGACACAACCTCAAAAAGGACCTTCTTCACCAAATCAGCCATCTCTGTGGGGGATGACAAGCCATCAGTCCGTCTGTAGAACAGATTCATAATGCGTGCCATGTTGAAGTGGAGCTGCTTGCATGCGCTGGGAACTGATGTTGGTCTTATCACCTCCCAGTTGAGCTGCTGCATTGTGTTGTCTATTATGTTTTGTAGTTGTGCAATGGCCTCTAACTCTGTTATCTCCGGATGCTCTATCATATATAGCACCACAGACGACTTCTTCCGCTCACCCAACTCTCTCTGCAAACATTCAATCAACATATTCATGTTATGTTTCGTAAGATACTTGCAAATACAAAAGGAAAATTAGGTCAGGATTTTATGTCGTAGCGCACCTTCAATCCCTGGATATCATTGAGAAGGCGACCCGCGCGATTCACTAGCTGCATCACATGATGGTAATCATAGCTTGCAATTACTTCGTCACTTAACAGTTCCCCTGGCACAAAAAAGAGAGTGCTCAACAAAACTGGCTCCACTGCAATTGATGCCTCTGCAACCTTCATATACTCTTGCATTGTTGGTACATAATTGGACTCAATCCACTCTCTCTCTGTCAGTGCTGATGTGAGAAACCTCTCCCACTGTATGCACAAATGTATCAATTGTATCAGGTCCTCTAAACATCAGTTAAAGGTACATATATCTCATCACCCGATGGCAGATGGACTATGGAAATGTTATAGCACCAAGACCATTGGACAAAAATATCTAAGGACGTTGGAGCAAACAATTTACTCGAAGTCAACTGATCAAATTCAGCGAGTTGCTTTGATATCATCCTCAATTTTGACCACCAGGATTTTGGTTCATGGGTTTAGGGTTTACTTACAGAGTATCTGAGATGGTGTGACACATCTCGCCCTTGAACAAGGCATGCCTCCTGCGAAATTGAATTGACTGTATTGTACAAGCCAGCAAACAACACCGTTGCTTTCGCTGAAAGCCCTTCAACTACGGTTGAGTCCCACCTGTGTTGCACATCCGTATGTGAAATATTGTGATCCAACAAATATGCCGATTAAATTCCAATGTAAGCCTTAGCACAAATCAAGACTTGAATCTGAGTGCACAAAAATCTTCTGTTCTGTTTTTTCTTCTTTGTTGGTTCCATTGCTGCTTGAAATTACAACTCATGATGAAGAGACAATGAGGACATGTTGGAGATCGGAATAAGAGGAATGATCACCTCTTCACAGCCTCCAAAAATAACCTTAGCTCTTCAATCGTGCCAGCAACATCGAAGTAGTCATCCAGAACGACTGTGAGAACACAACATCGTGCCCACACTAATCTAGCCTGCGCCATCTCTGGCTCAAACATAGTTGCAGCTGCCGAGAAGTAGCACTCCACAGATTTTTGACGGGCAAACTTTAATTCCTGGAAATTGCATTTGGCATTCCACCTGCAAAGATGGGGATGTAAAATCTGGCCTATGAGCTTAATAATCAACTCACTGAACTCCGTGACATGAAGGAGTTCCCAAATTCTCGTCACATATGTTGCTGATTCTTTCTTCTTAGGTTACACCATTACACAACCAGTGATCATATTGCTTTGTCCTCGAGTCCGGTAGTTCAATGAATGCCCAATGGTTGAGGTTCTGACCTGATAAGCTCCTCAAGCTCCTTCTGGTGGATGGATTGGCACATATTAAAGTCTGCCTTGGCTAGGTCCAAGAATACTTTGTTGTTGACGTAAGGCAGCCTGATATAAGTAAAACAAGATATAGAAATTATAAGTTTGTGCATGCCTGCAGGACCTTTGTCCTGAAGAACTTGAGAGCCTCGTAGATTCATAGGGGGATGTTCAACACATGTTTGCAATCTCATAAATGTGCAGAATAGCTTTTAGGAGCTGATCATTATTGCTGCCATGCATGGCTGTGCCATTACCTGAATGTGTGAGTCCAGTCTCCCAAGCTTCTAAATATAATAGTGAAGTTGACAGTAATTCATTCAATTCTAGGAGCCCCAAAATCAAAATTTTCCGTGAAAAGGTGATATGGTTCAGATGCTGCACACAAACTCACCAGTAAAGAGACTTTGCAATCCAGATGTCATTTGTGCCGTAGTGATCCAAGTACGTTCGATGCTCAATCCGTGGGACACTGGCATACCATGGAAAATTGAGAGCATACTCAACCTGTTTGAACAGACAGAGAAGTTGGTGTTTATATCTCAGTCTGGTCTTGCTGAATCCTCTAAAGAAGAACTCAAGATTCCACAATTGACCGTCAAAAGAATTATGCAAGAAGGTTTCTTTGGCATGGACGAGAAGATAGTTCGCACGTATCGGGTTTTAGTCTTTCAGTTTTTCAGATGAAGACGGAGTATGGAAGCTCACCTCGCCGTCGAGGTCCTTCGTCAGGATCCACTTATCATAGCACTCGCCTTTAGCATGTTTGTTTTCCAGAAATATTTTAGCAAATGACCTCCCCTTCTCCAGGAGCGTTTCACCTGGAAATAGTGTCTGTGAAGCTCGGTAGAAATTGAAGATGTCTGTGACCCCTTGGCTTGTTTGCCCAGCAAAGCAGAAAAACTCGCCATCCTTGTAGAATTGCCGGAAACAATCTGTGAAAACATTGCATGAACTCCACATAAGACGTCGAGCTCTGAAGCTCTACTCGGTGAGCTCTACGAGTTGAGCTCTGTAAGAGAAGTATTAGAGGCATTTATTGTGACCTGTTGATAAACTTTCAGTGGTGAAATCATGACTCAATGCAATGAAACAGTAGGTAGATCTTCTTGATTATAACGTATTTGTAGACGAGTAATCAAGCTCCGGATGATCCGGTACGTACCCTCAGACACATCGAAGCCATGAAGACGAAGCAGTCGAAAACCCATTGCTGTGTCATCAATATCTTGTACAATTGTGTTACTGGCCCACCCAATACCGAAGTCTGTCCAGTACCTGTGGCGGCCAGCGAAAATATTTAAGTTAAGATAATCATGTCCCGGGAGATCGTGCTTTTGATAATGCTCAGATGATGATAATGAGACTGCTGTAAGCTTCACTAAAATCTAGTTGTGGACATCTAAATTCTGATTTGAAGAGTGACGAAACACGGGGACACGAATTGTACCTGTACACGTACTCCAGGGCGTCCTTGATTTCTTGTTTGAAATAGTGTGACACACCAAGCCGCTCGAGGCGATCCACCATCCAGAGACGTTCGAATAAGTCCACTGGGTAGACATTGGGTACTGAGGACATACGATTTCATAATTAAAGACACTTAACTGTCAAAGAATCCTGATACTCAAGTCATTTTGTTGGACATGAAAATGGCAAATAAGTTCTCTGAAATTATCCCCGGTTTGTTGAAATACCTGCGTTATCGAAGTTTACAAGGAGTTTGTTCAAGTAGTCAAGACATTTCTCGTCTTTAGTATAGGCAAGTGCACAAGCAGTGGATGCCGGTGAGCAGAGGAAGGATCCATCGGCGCATTGCAGCCGAAGCAGCTTGTCCCAGTCGATGTCCTTGTGAAGACCTTCCAAGGAATGTAGAAGGGTTGTAGGATAATTGTGCAATATCTCCATTGGAATCCTGCACGATCATGATCATGAGAACATTTCCCAGCCATCTAGCCTTCCCAGGCATTGAGGGTCAAGTTTCAACACATAAGTTGTGCGAATCGGCTGTCTTCCGAGCCCTGACTCATCGCGCATATCAACATTATTTCTGATCCATTAATTCCAGTTTCGATTGAGTCTTTTGAGCCTGCATGCCAAGTACTAGTAATATTCTTGCGCGTCTGATGAGATCATTGGACCGTGTACTATCACGTAGCGTTCGTCCGATATTTTCTCCAGACGTGGACGGCTTTCGAAGTCAGATTAGATATTTTTGGCGCGTTTAAGTTACTAATCTTGTTATAACTTTCACAAAATCAATATAGTCAGCGCTCTAGAACCATACAACCTGACGAGACATGCAGGTTTTCCAACAATCTCGCTCGAGCAGCTGGAAGCAGCCGATGAAGGAGGATACAAACCTGGGTCAGGAATCAGAATAAGAAAAAAACTCAAAACAAAATCGAATTCACTCATTCAACTGAAATGGTGTCAGAAAAACTATTCACGGGTCACGTCTCTTTCCATAACTTTATTCTGGAATTCCTACTTCATGTAAGTTAATGTCCAGGTGGCAAGCACATGGACTTTTGTTTTCTTCTCGCCAATTGACTCACAGAATTTACTTCAAGGTCAACGTCGCAAATCAACTTCGATATTCTGAAGCAAAATGGACCTTGTTAAAATGGGATTCGCGACGTTGACCCGCTGGTTTGCCATGGATGAAACACACACATTCCTATTTGGTTTGATGACCCAAATATACGACGGAAATGCATATGCGCGGATTCAACGGAATTATTAGTGATGTTACAGTTACCATTTACAGATACAGTTCGCATGGGCTTACTTTTTCAGCTTCTCCGCTCTTGCCGCGTGGATCGATTGCAGTATCGGGCTTTCGTATGGAAGATCCAGTCCCAGAGCTTTGGCTTCTTCCAGCATCGCCGGGAATACGATCTCGAATCCAAGGGGCATGTGAGCGGGATCGTCTTCCTCGATCTTCCCGACATTCAACCGAATGAACTCCAGCCCTGTGTTGAAGTGGAATTGATGACCAAATTCTATTAGTTCGGCGGGTGAAATTGAGGAGATCAGCCCAGTACCGTATGTGGGCTCTCAAAACGATGAAATCGGCGTTTAAACGTGAATGATGGACGATGATCATACATTACGGCATACATCGAGCGTTGTAGTTCAAACCGTGTGGTGATTAGGTGACACTGGACGGGACGCTTACCCCTTTCGACGTCCTCAGCACCCCAGCGCCAGGTTTTGAGCGCAATAACGCATGCAAGAGTACTGCCAACGCGATCGAAGGCAAGGAAAAGGTCAGACTCTCCCCAGTCACCGTCTGGGAGCTGGTTATCGATGATCCATTGTAATGACTTTGGGAACTGTGATCCTCCTGAGCCATCCAGCGCTGGAACCAAGGCCACCCAGGCTGTATCATAAGGAGAAACAGAGATGTTGCCCATGGTCATGGAACGGAAATAACCTTTTATCGTGTTAATCCACTCCTTTAGCTGTTCTCCCTCGATAAAACTCTGCAGCAACAATTAGACCCTGAGCGCTTGTCAGACTTCATATACCAATATTCTTGCTTTCGGACATCGCAACATCAGTCGACTGGCCTGTCATTAAGTAATAACTGTGGTTCATATGCAACTCTGCTGTAAAAATAGTTCGCCTATCTCCAGAAAAATCCACATTAAATGTTTCAAGTCATGTACATCCGACCACCAGGTCAGAGGGCACCTTTGTAGAGGGACTCTTCAATCGGTTAGAAGGATTGTACCTGATCCACTGTTTCCAAAAGCTGATGTAGATTCTCCTTCCATACGTCTGGTGCGTATGAGGGTGATTGGAGGTCGCTCGTCACCGGTCGTAGATAACCTGCCACAAACAAGTCATTCTTAAGATAATTTTCACATTCATCAAAGAATCCTGGCTTAGACAACCTGACACAAATTTCCTCCAAGTGCGTTACAAAAGGAAGACATCGCTATCAAGTTGGACGTCAATACAGGAATATAAAGCTGGCTGGAAGAGGGCTCAAATTTACCTTATCGGGTTAAGACCTGTTCTACAACCAAAGCGTACTTAACAATAAGTAGTGTGGCCTGAGCCGTTGGGCCAAGTGTTACCACGTCCTCAACTGAATTTTCCTTCCAAAACCTGGTTTTCTGGAATTTGTTTGAATTACAAAATTCAATATCTCTTACATTAGGAATCCAAATCTTATCAAATAAATTCCATTAAATCTTGCTCATCGAGATCTTTCCAATAACACCAAAGGCACATGCTAATTCCAGGCTCCGAAATTTTCAGCTAAGATTTAATTTAATTTTTAGTGAAAGAATTATTCAATATTCAAGAACTTTTGCATAGCAAGTCCAAACGTCATGGAACCAAGCCCGTGCACCCCTCCT
>Ga0209611_10015104_pt1 | contig 10146 bp, 8 predicted proteins | sample S1TSphgellanicum_3_FD_187693 | JGI IMG/M metagenome (GOLD analysis project Ga0209611, IMG submission 187693) | Host-associated microbial communities from peat moss isolated from Minnesota, USA - S1T2_Fc - Sphagnum magellanicum MG (SPAdes) (version 2) | ecosystem: Host-associated > Plants > Peat... | reverse complement strand
TTTGGAGGAGGATTTTTTTCAGTTTTCCCTGGTCCCAAATAAGTTCCCATCAGGTTCTCAATATGTTTCCCAAGTTCTCAATGTATTCCCCAACATGTTCTCCATAGCACCTCACCTTGAACCAATATGCTTTGGCAAATGTTATACTCCTTTCACAAATATAGGTGAGCCAAAAGGGAGGATCAAACTAAAACCTTCTATTTTGGGGAGCTTCCATGGCTTCATTTCTTTTGGAGTGATTGGCTAATCAAATTGGCTTGTTGCGAGAAACAAATTGAACTTGGGAGGCACCTCATCTAATTAATAGGAGAGGTGAAAAGGAGGGGTGAAAGTGTAACTTGATGTGTAACTTGATGTAATTACACAATTACTTAGGTAATTGTTTAAAGGGGTAAGTTGAGTGGTAGGATTTCATAATTTGGTCATGTTGCATTGACTTTCACATATTAATTTATGTGGAATTCATGTGGGACCATGTGATTATGTTTCCTTGTGATTAATTGTGAAATCACATGTCGGACCATGTGATTTTGTTTCCTTGTGATTAATTGTGAAATCACATGTGGGACCATGTGATTTTGTTTCCTTGTGATTAATTATGGAATCACATGGGGAACCAAGTGGTGGATAAACTTTATGAAGTTTCTTGACTAGTTTCCTTTTGGTTCCTTTTGGTCAAGTGGGTGTTTGTGACCTTAATAAACACCTTCACTTGTACAAAATTATTGTATGAATGCAAAGTTTGTTAGAATTGAAGTTTTGGTTTTTTGAAAGGCTTTTGGTTTTGAATGGTTTTCGTGTTGTTTATGTTTAGTTCATGGTAGGACAATGGTGACGCTTATATAAACAATTGAAGGGTGAGAGAATAATTTTATAACCAAGAACATAGATTTCATAACTATGTAGTAATCATACATAGTTTTGGTTCCAAACCCGTTCGTGTTGTACAGTTTCATCCAAAAGCATGTTTGCATTGATCTAACCAAAACTACAAATTAAAGAATTTCTTTTTTAATTTGTCACCAAATTTGAAAGGGGTGTAACATTTAATGGAATATAGCTTGTTCATTAGGGTTGCCGGGCAAAAGGGGCACATGGCTATCCATGTCTACATGTTAAAAAACAAAATCATATTTTGTCTTTTACACTTCAGTTTGGTGAGAACTTGATTTGTGGAGCTAAGGATCACGATGTTGCAAATTAAGGAAAACGGAAGTTTAGGGAGTGCTTGGTTATTTTCTTGTTTGTTTGTTTGTGTGTGTGGTTGTAGTGAATTTGATCATGGAGCTGGGTGACAACAGACGAAGATAAATAGGAGTTCTTTTGCAAGTTAAGTATCACTCTTAGATGGTTGCAATTGTTACGATGTCTAGGATGTTCAAATTATCTTTGTTGTGTTGATGTGAGGGAGGAATGCCCAAGTTGATGTTCTATAAAGATGGTTCACTTTTGTCTTGAAGAACTTCCATTGTGCATCAAAAGAGTGAACTATTGTCTACATTGTTTTGTGTCTTTAGTTGCATTCCAATGGAGAAAATGATAGGTTCAAGGGGGTCAAGTAGTTAACCTAGGTGTTGTTTTTAAACCATGTTTGGTATACATGGTCAATCATGTACATTATTTCAAATAAAGGGATGACCAAGTACCTGAGAGATTGGGAGCTCTAAGTTGGGTACTTATTATGAGGGAAGGGAATTATGTGCTTCTAAGGATAAATTGTAAATTGTTGAGGGGTTGGGTTCTAAGGTTTGTTGATGTCATTTCGGGTTGTGGTGCTAGTGATTGTTTTTGTTTCAATTTCGGACTTGGGGAGAATTTTTCTAAATTGGATAATCCATGAAGAAAAAAATTGTTATATCTACCACACAATTATCACTTATTATATATGTATTATGAAAAGAATTCTAGATATAAAAAAAATTAATTATTATCTTTAGAATCATACTTAGCTTAACCTTTTTTTGGATACCTTCTTCAATTTCTCATCCTTTCCTTGTTATTATCCGTAAAGTTCAAAACGTAAATTAAATGTAGTATGAAATTGTTGAATTTTACTATGATTTGCATTTAATGCAACTATGTTGGCAACCGTCCTTTGGTTGTCTATTTCAAAATCTATGTTGGAAACCATTACATTGGAAACCACATCTAGGATTAAACTCTTTTTTTCCCTTGTGGAAGTGCAAAAAATAGTTTGGTCCTGACTGTGGCATTTAATACAAATTAATTAAACAATTTAATGTTCACCTAACCATTTCAATTTGTTTTGGACACCTAATCAGCAATTCCATCCCTTGTTTGGGGTAATTTATGAGGGTGAAAACATGATAAAGTAAACCAAAAAATTATCTTGTAACATAAATGGAAAATGAACATCAAGTAGGCCTTGCTATATAGAATTTTGAAATATTATTTACTTTAATGCTTAATTATATGATTTTGTTGACTTCACTACAACTATATTTTAAAACCACATGTTTAAAATAAATTTGTATATATTCATCAAAATTCAAGCAAATTTACAACTTGCATAGATTAAAATTCAAGCACAAGTACTTTAAATATTTTATTTTAAAGTCAATGACCTACAAAATATACTAGTGAACTTTGAATTTTTTCATAGTAAAATCAAAATATATTAAACATCTAATGTAAAATAAGAATGAATACAATATTAACCTATTAGTTTCATTATACTTGTTACTTACTTTTATTGTAATAATTTTTTTCAAATTTTATATTCAACTCATCAAAACTCAATGGAAGCATGTAAGCTATCATAATGATTTTTAAAAAATAAATCGAACCTACTTTCTTATGTTTATATTTAAAATTTGGATTTGGGTGGATGTATTTTTTGTCCATTTTACCATCTTGGACCACTGAATAATTTTACTAAATTGTGAAATTTTGACATATTCACCCTCAGTGAACCAACACCCATGTTGGTACCATAGTACAAATCCCAAATTCCATTTAAATTATTTTTAAAATATTACAAATGTCCCATGGTTAGATTAAATTAGAGTTTATAATTTCAAATCTAACATTTTTTGGGTTTAGCTTGGAGGCTTTGTTTAAAAAAATGAAATTATCAAAGTGGGTGTTAGTTCATCCGAATTGACATATACAATATTCAAGTTAGAAATAGAGAAAAAGGCAAAATATTGAAGGAAACACAACCCCTTAGAGGAATTGATGACATTTGCAAATCTTGAATTCTACTCGCAACATACTACCCAATTGGGAACTAAGCTTAAAGGAGAAAAGATGGAAAAAGATATTTGCCTTCCCTTGAACAAAGCAACACCCACATTGGTACCATGGCAAGAACCATTATTTGACGAATTTTTTTTCCAATATTTATCAAGTAAGTTATCAAATAACTAATTAATAATCAAATGTTATCTTGTCGATTATTACCCAATTATAAAATTTTAATAATAATAATAATAGTAATAATAATAATAATAATATTATTATTATTACTAATGTTTAAATATTGATAAACCCAAATGATAATCGAATCATCCAAGTAAGTTTTTAAATTTTTGAAAATTCAATAGTAGGTGGTCATTAATTTAACTTGTTATAAAAAAATCAGTAATTAATTAGTAGGTTAATAATAACCAACTTGGTAACCAAGTTGATAACTAGGTCAACACTCAATAGTTGGCCAATATTGGTCATGATAACCCTTAATTTTTCAAGGTTATTTGTGAACATCATAAAGAGTCCATCCATAGATTAAATTAGGGTTTTTGAGTCTAGATTTAACCCTTACCAAACCTAATTTAGCCACTAGGAGGCTTCACTCAAAAATGTATCAATGTGAATGTATGTTCAGAGCTTCACCTTGGCCAATTTGAAAACTAATTTGAAAAGTAAAATGAAATGCTTTCGGTGAACTAGCACCCATGTTGGTATTATGGTAAATATCCCAAAATACATTTAAATTAGTTGTACATATGACAAATATTCCATGGCTAGATTCACTAGAAGAAACTTTCAAATATATGGTTAAATTTATGACTACTTTTCAATCATAAAGGATGAAAATGAGTAATAGCCTTAAAGTCATTATAGACAAATTGTTTAGGACAATAATCATTTAGGACATGATGTGACACATTTCATTCATTACTCATTTTGGACAAGTCGATTTTAACATGTCTATTGTGATTGGGGTTGTTTTTTTGACTAGTAGAATAAAAACAATTTGATTTGTCATTTTGACTACTAAACAATGGACCATTTGATTGGTCAATTTAAAAAAAAATTATCATTAATTATTTTTGTAGCCAAGTAGTTAGGTAGGTCATAAAAATGCAAATAAGTAGGTGGTAGCCTAGCCTACCTTACCCTACCCTAACTACTTTAGTTAACTTAAATTAACATAATATAACCTATTTAACTTAGCATAGTAGCTTGCTTACCTTAACCCCCTAAACATGTACATAGGTTACAACTATTAATAATTGAACCTTTTACCTCCCCAATGATAAACCAAATCCTTAACCAATGGACCACACCATCAAAAGGTGTTCAACTTTTGTCAAGTTTTTAGTTCACATGTTTATTTTGGCACATCATTACAAGACTATGAAGTAGATGGGTAGGTGGGTGGGTGGGTGGTTAGCTAGGTTGTAATAGGTAATTAATATGTGAATGGGTGGGTAGATTAGTAAGTAGGTAGGTAATAATTAATAGGTAGGTGGGTATGTGGGTAAGTAAGCAGGTTGTAGTAAGTAGGTAGGTAGGTGGGTGTGTGGGTGGGTAGGTAAGTAGGTGGAGACATAGGAATAATCAATATATATGCCCCAAATAATCCAATAGAGATGTGCAACCTATGAGAGTTGTTCATAAGTAAGATTTCCAAGGATTATAACTAGGTTTTATGTGAAGATTTGAACAATGTGGTGGAAAGGTGCGAGGATAAGTTGTCAACTTGTGGAAAATTATTTTTGGAGAAAAAGGTTGTTTGTTAGGTAAAACCGAGAAAACAACCACTTTCATGAGTTAACTAGGAAGATTCCTAAATATTTTATTAGATGTGATGATGAACTATGTTGGACTTCCAACCAATCTCTTTGATTCTAAAGGTAATAAAACCTTCAAAGAAAAGGTCATTAAGGAAAAATGGACATTTACACTAAATGAAGAGGTGAATCGAAAACAAGTTATAAGATTTGGCAAGATCAACCAAAAGGTGCCACCATTTTTTGAAGTTTAAAAAAGTTATCAAATTTTATAAAGAATTTTACAAGCATAAAAGTTTATAGAATTTCATAAAGAAGAGGCCACTTTGAGGAACAGTCCAAAGATTGTGCATAGTGACTTTAAAGAAATAAAACATGACAATGAATAATACCAATGGGGGGGAAGACTAAAAAGTAAGAATTCAATTATTTAAAAAGGTGAAGATGACGAGCCAAAAGTTGAAGGCCAAGATGAAATGGAAACAAAATGAATGATTTGATTCTAAGGAATTCTTTATAATTGCAAAATCACAAATTAGCAGGGCTTTGATTTTAGGTCTCAAAAATATAGATTGGGTAGTTTTGATGAAAAGACAGATGTTTGAAAAAACTTCTAATTTATACAACAAATTCTATCGGCCCCAAAAGAATTAGCTTAGGACCAAAGAATTAAAATCTAGACTTTAATTCTCTTCCCAATTTTTTTTCAAATGAGATGAATTTTAAATTGGTAAAACCTATTTCAATAGAAAAATTACACTTTGCAACAAGTTCCATGGCTAACAGTAAGGCCCTAGTTGGCCCAAATAGAATGGTGGTCTAATCTTCACCCACTTTTTGGGATCTACTTAGAATACAAACCATGTTAAGATGTTTAACATAATAATTAATGAGAGATGCCTTCCTAGCAAGGTAAACAAAGGTTAAATGACTCTAATATTTTAAGTAGGGGAAAATGAATACCTAAGAAATTGGTGCCCAATTACTTTACTAAATGTCTCCTAATTGATCTATCATCTTTTCAAAAAATCTTTAATGTAGATTTCAACTCATACTCACGAAGGTAATTGATTATGACCAAACCACCTTTATCCCTTTTATGGTTCATTTTTAAAAATAATATGTGAATTCAAGAGATGATTGATTGGGTCAAACAAACAGGTCAACCATTTGTTTTCCTAAAATTGGATTTTGCACAACCTTGTGACAAGATGAATTGGAAGTTTTTGTTTAAAGCAATGGTAAAGATGGGTGTGCCTTAACTTGATGTAAATAAATTGGTACTTATGTAATTATTTAAAGGTTAAGTTTGGTAATTTATTTAGTGGTTGGGTTTTATAATTTAATATTGGATTGGTGAGTCATCATTAACTTCAATTAATGTGAATGACTCACACATGATAATTCCTATGGAAAATATTTACCCATTTTATTGTGCATGTTGAATCACATGGTGAGCCATGTGATGTGTAAAACTTTAAAAAATTTCTTATTTAATTTAATTTTGGTTAGTACATAAGTAGATGTTTGGAACCTTTGGAAACACCTTCATTTGATGAGATTAAATTGTTGTATGAGTAGAAAGTTTTATGGAATAGGTTTGTGAAAGGATTTGATATTTTTGTTTTCAAAGTTTTTTTTGGCATAATTTATGAATGTGTGAAATCCATAATAAGAAAATGGTGTGGCATAATAATTATACATAAAAAATAAAAAATCGAATGAATATTTGTGTAAATGAAAACATAAATTCCCATAGTTATGTAATAAACATACATAGTTTCAATCCTATATTCATTTGTGGTTTACATGCCCAAGAAGTTATTGTTGAAAGAAGTTAAACCACAAGTTTACTTTAATGTTGCCATTATTGTATCTTTTCCAAATTGAAAAAAACCAGGGAAAGGTGTCCTTTGACCCCATACCCTTTCATCATTGTTTAAAAGGTCTTGAATTTTATGATTATAAAAACTTCCAAGTTCAAAGAAATTAAAGGTGTAACATTTGTTGGAAGCACTATCCTATAAATAATATTGTAATAGAATATCATTTTGACATAAGAAGAGATGATGAAAGCTTACGAAACATTTACAATCTATTACATATATTCTTGTTCATTCACAATTGAAAAGTGAACTAAGAAAAATCAATTGCCTATTGGAGTCATAAGAAATGTTTAAATAAAATGGGAATGGATAGCAATATGGTTTAATTGGTAGTGGGCAAATGCATAGGAATTGTCCAACCTCCTAGGAACTTATTTTGGCTTAAAGGGTAGAAACACACTACATTGTTCATAAAATGTTGTCACAAGGTAACATTTGCTAAATTTTGGAATTTGTACTTGCCCATACAACTAAATAAAAATGATTAAGAAGATAAATGACTCAACACTATAATATTTTATATAATATAATCACATTGTATGAGTTTCATGAATAATTTTTGAATTGTCATAATGGAATGGGGTACATTCACAAATAAATGAGTCATAGCAAGTGGAACCAATGTTTTTATTGCTTAATGGACTCCTAAAGAAAAATCAATTTTTTTTTTGAAAATGACATAATTATTCGAGATTCTTAAAACATATTTAAATTACATAGAAAAAATGCAACATATTTTTAAGTCAAAAGGACTTTAAAAATTTTGTTTTGTAACTTGGAAATAAAATATTTTAAATATATCTTAAGAGTATTTAAAAATAAACAATCACCTAAGTCCTTACTCAAGGTGCAACCTCGACACATTATTTTGTGAATGCACCCAATGGACTTTTAAAAGAGTATGAAAACACTTGTAAAAGTTCATAATCAATGAGTATGGTATCAATGCACTTTCATATATATTTTTAGTGAATAGAAAATTCAATGATAATATAGTGTGATGACATTAATACGAAGGAAGATTTTTTTGGAAGGATTTTGATGAACAAATATTTCTATGTATTTTGAATTATGGGTTTTTATTATTAAGTCTTTTATTTAGTGAAAATAATAATTTAAAATCTCATCTTTCAAATTAAAAATCTCTATAAGATAAACCAGGGTTAATTTGTTTCTGATCTCTATGGCATCCAGCATTCACTGTTAATACATGGCAGGATAAGGTAAATTAGGACATTCAAGTAGCATGTCCTTCTTGCAACTCCAAGACTCCTAAGTCGGTCACACACAGGTTCTGTAAATGCTTGAGGGCTAGTAAGGTGTAAGGCTACATTCAAAATTATCTTCCATCTCAAGACAATTGCGACATTCTAACCATTCTTGGAGTGTCCTTAATCTGGAAAAATGCTTGTATAGTAAGAAAGTGCTTAGTAGAATCAGAAGGTTCAACACTATTGTGTGGTTTCTACTGCGACGGGTTAGTCTCTGAGCTACTTGGGTCGAATGAAATGACCGAGTGTTCACCTGGGAGGGATGGTAGGACTCCAAACTTAGTAGAGTCCAGAGTAATATGGCAGGGTCTCCTTGAGTCTAGGCGCCAGATCACGTTGTCTGTGTGCATGATGGCAAAAGAAAATAAGATACTGCTATTTACTACCTAGTGGCGGTATCGATATTTGGTAGCTTTTGTGATTCTGATTGATCAGTATGGGGTCCCCTTCCTCGTCTCCATTTTTCTTTGTGTACGCTTTACAATGGATTCTCTCCATTGGTTGTATTACAAAGAAGGAAAAAAAGTCAAGTTAATAAACTTGGGTTCATGTTCAACTTGACCACCTGGTACGAGAAACGAGAAAAAAAGGTATTTTATAGGAGCTTTGCTGCAGGAGTTAGAAGAGTGAGAAGAGTAGAAAGAAAAATGAAAAGGGAAAAGAAAGTAAAGCAGGCTTTTACAGATCTGATGTTGTGTGCAACCTCGTAATTGAATAAATAATAAGTACTGCCAGTTTATAATGGGGGTATCAGTCAAGGTTGAAAATAGTGACAAACAGTTTTGGGAACAGAAGTTTCATGCATCCAATGAGAAAGCTTAGCATGCACTCAAAATGCCTTGTTTTTTTCTTTTAAGTTTTGGGGCGTGTCATGAGAGGGGGGATCTTTTTGAGTTTTTTTTTGTTCCTAACAGGTTCCCAATGTGCTCCTCAAGAGTGTTCCCAATACCACCTTGCTTTAATCCCCTATGTTTTGCCCAAAGTCCTCCCTTTCTCATTTATATATGTGGGCCAATGGGGAGGCACTCCATCTTTCCATAGGATGTTCTTCTTTGGGGAGCCTCCTTAGTTTCAACTTTTTTTTGTGTGATGGGCCAATCAAATTCAACCAAAAAAAGTTGGACTTGTGAAGGGTGAAGCTTAGTCCAAAAATGGTGATGAACTCTTTTAGGAAGAGAAGTTTCATGCAGCCACTGGGAAAGCCCAAGCACACACTCAAGGTGCCTTGCATTTTTTCCTTTTTAGTTGGGGAGTGGAGGGGGTTATTAGAGGAGGATTTTTTTTTCTTGTTTTCTTTGGTTCCCACTATGTTCCCTTTACGTTTGCAATAAGTTCTTATCCTATTTTCAATAGGTTCCCCAAGTTCTCAATGTATTCCCCAACATGTTCTCCATAGCACCTTTATCTCATATGCTTTGGCAAATGTTGTCCTCCTTTCACATATATATGGGTGAGCCAAAGGGGAGGAATTGAAAATTAAACCTTCTATTTTGGGGAGCTTCGATGGCTTCACTTTTTTTTGAGTGATTGGCCAATCAAATTGGCTCGTTGCAAAACACAAATTGAACTTGGGAGGCACCTCATCTAATTAATAGGAGAGGTGAATAGGAGAGGTGAAAGCACTTCCATAGCTGTGTATGTGTGTGATATTTAGCTGTCGTTCTGTACGCTGAATTGATGGTGGTAGTTGAACGACCTATGGGTACAGAATCCCTGGAATCCCATTGATCTTCGGCCCTTGTCCGTGTCGTAAAATTCAACTACCGATTTTCTCGCCATTGGGGAGAAGCAAAGACGACACAGCCATCGAGGAGTTTCTGGTGAAAACGCTTCAGACAGAGAACTGTTTGCAAAAAGGACAGCTGAAGAGGAGGGTTGAAAGATCGTCCGTAGCCTTGTATGTGTTTGATATTCAGCTGTCATTGTGTGTGATGAATGGATGGTGACTGTTTCACGACCTGTGGGTACAGAATCCCTGGAATCCCATTGGGTAGATACTGCAATTGCAGA
>Ga0209611_10015102_pt1 | contig 10147 bp, 10 predicted proteins | sample S1TSphgellanicum_3_FD_187693 | JGI IMG/M metagenome (GOLD analysis project Ga0209611, IMG submission 187693) | Host-associated microbial communities from peat moss isolated from Minnesota, USA - S1T2_Fc - Sphagnum magellanicum MG (SPAdes) (version 2) | ecosystem: Host-associated > Plants > Peat... | reverse complement strand
TGGCACTTGTTTGTTGTTTTACAACAAGTAGAAATTAGCTTCGATCTTTCCTCTCGCTTAAGAGTTGATCAAGCTTTGTACAAGTGCAAGCCTCTTGTCAGTGTCGTCGTCCTCGTGATCGTCGGTGTCGTCGTCCTCGGTGGATGTCCTCGTGATGGTCGCTGTGGGCGTCCTCGTGATGGTCGCCGTTGGCGTCCTCGTGATAATCGCCGTGGTCGTCCTCGTGATCGTCGCTGCGGTCGTCCTCGTGGTCATCGCCATATCTAGAGAGGTTTGGAGGGAGGTGAAATGGGCTCCAAGTGGGTTGAATTGTTGCGAGAAATGGCCCCAGTCGAAAAGGTGGTTTTCCGATTCTCGTTGGAGCTGGAAACCTACGCAGGCTTCTCCCTCTACACGTATTCTCCTGCAAGCTCTTATTCCGGTAAAGTGGCCTTGGGTTTTACCCTACACTTTCAACACATACGTTCAAGTGAAGAACATAAGAAAGACAATCTCTGGCGTGGACTTGGGTCCTCTCTCTTTCTTCTTCCTTTCCCCCTTTGCCGGGTGCTTTGTTTAATGAAGCTTGCCAGGGTTTCATTAATATAAGGCCCATTTTACAATAGAACCTGAAAGCCCATGACCATCCAAATTGAAAATATCCACTTGGAAGAAAAGGCATGTTAAGGTACACGTTCACTTCCATCAAATTTTGTATTTCAGAAACCTTGGTTTTTCTCATAAATTGCCAAATTTTCATAAATTATTTTTTGATTGCAGGTGGATTTTCAGAAATAAAATAATTATTCAGCACCTAAGTGTCAAACCTAAAAAGGTATTACAATATCTATTTTGGGACTGTTAAAAGATTTTAATTTTACCTTTTTGTGATGGGCCAATAGAAGATCCCCATCACAAAAGAAAAGAAAATGAACTTTGGGACTTTTCACAACTAATTAATCCTAGTGTAACCTACGTTGTTGGCCCAAATGTGAACTGATTATTGACTAATTTTTCCTTTCAACTTCATTTTTTTGCAATTTAATTTACTTTTTAATGACAAAAATACTCAAATTTTAATATCTCTTGCACCTTAAGTCTAAAAATTTCCAAATCACTTTCATTAAATCTTACTTGTTGAGGGCTTTCCAACAGTACCAAGATTGCCACAAGAGGCATTATGGTTTGAGAGATTTCAACATGAGAAATTGACTAATGTATTATTATTTGGCAGGGTTTCATTACTATTTCCATTTTGAATCCAAGTGTTGTTGTGACTTTGTTGTCTGATTCGCAAAGGCCTTCTAATGAGTGAATATATTTGAACATATTCAAGAGCTTCAATGTATTGGAAGTTTTGGGGGGCTTCAATGATTAGGTTTTAAAGTTTTTTTGGTTTTAATGCATCAAGGATTCAAGACTGCAAATATGTCAATTGCATTTGGATTTGACATTTGGATTTTCTTACATTTTTTGGATTTGTATATTTCTAATTATAAATCTCATCCATTTTATTATTTTTCTCGTTGTTTCTTTTTTGGTTTCAGTTTATCAAATCATATGTCTATCAATCAAAATATGAAATAATTTAAACTGATGTTTATTTTTTAGCAATTAAAAGAAACACAGGATTAATTAAAATTCTTTGGCACCCTTCTGATTCTAGCCTTTGCACTGGTATTCCATGACCTATACATGAAAGATCACAACTCCAAGTGAGGACAATGTTCTCTCCAAAATCTAAAATCTTGAACCCACGTTACATAAACCAATATAGAGTTTCTGCAATCAAAAACTTGTTGCGATTTATATGAGTATTCTGTATTTGAAAACTTGTTGCAAAAATCTCTTGAATACTAGTAGCTAGCTTTCTCCTTCAAGTCAACCTCCATGAGAACATCCACAACATCCTCTGCACAACTACTATGTGTATTCTCTGATTGAAAACATTTTGCAAAGATTCTCCTCAGTGCTAAGAGCTAGCTCTCTTCTTCAAGTCTAGCTATGTGAGAACATCCACAACATCCTCTTCATGACTACTGAGTGTTTTCTGCAATCAAATTTTTTTGCAAAATCTCTTGAATCCTAGATCCTCCCATTCAAATCTAGCTATGTAAGAGATCCACAACTACAACGTGTGTTCTATAATTAAAAATACTTTTTGGTCTTTGCACTTGCCCAATGGCAAAAACTGTGCCAGAGAAAAGATGAATGTATAATTACTTCAAACTCTTTGATCTGACTTTGGCAATGAGATCTTGGTTATTCCTGAAATGGGTGCATCTAGAAATCCACACTACTACAATGATGCTAGACTCCTCATTCAGCAACAATCTGGCAACATGAGCAGCCATTTTCATCACCAGAAAGAATGTTGCAAAGCTTGTCAGCCATCTTTCTCCCCAAATCTTTTGACGCCACTGCGTCCTTGAAGATGGATACTTTTATTATGGACAATTTCTATCTGCTGTATTGGGATATAAATCCATAGTCAATTCTTCCCACAAAAGACTCAGAATTTCTCAGGATTCTGCAGCTTGGGTTTAATGATTTAGATTGTAATTCATCTGCAATGTTCACTTAGATCTGCAAGAATCATTGTTGGTTTGCTTCATGCATTTGGGTATTCACTTTTTTTAGTTCTACATTGAACTTCAACTTAAAATTCTGTCAGCAATTTCTGCTGCAACCTGCTTTCACCAAAGTTTATTTTATTTGCACCAAACACAGCTGAAATTGCAGGAATTGTAAATATATCTACAACTGAGGTACTTCACGAAATTTCTGGTTTGCTAGTCTTAGTGTCCTCTAACCCAGTTGCTGGTTGTGTCTCTGATTGCCTGGCCTTTTTGCAGGTTGGACCCATGCTGGGGCCTTGTGATGCATCTTGCAAGGTATGCAGATGGGAGTGATGGATGTTTTTCCTAACAGCAACAGCACTATCAGTGAGGTCAAGAACCAGATGCATCAAGCTCTAATCCAATTAAGCAAACAATCATCAAGGAACAGCACAGAATGGGAATGGGAGTGCTACTTGGTGTGGAGAGTACTCATGGTGGTGCAATTCTAGCACATGGATTTGGCTATTCAAGGAAATCTGGTCCGAGCAGTTATGTTCAAGCATTGTTGGATTCAGTACGTGTGCCACATTTGCATGCTGACAATAATTTCTTCCACGACCCCCAGATACATTTTGCAAATACAAACCTCAAAGAGGAGCATGTAACAAGAGTTCAATAATTTTCTTCCTGTGAAGGACTTCTCCTTGTCACTTGTGTTTGTGCATTTGCATGAGAGAAAGATGGGTCAGGACATGACTATGTAAGTGGTAGCCACTTTGGAACCCTAAGCAACACAGATTTAGGTTGTGATGAGAGCTTTCCGTGCAGAAGATTCATCAAAAAAATAATGTTTATTCAAGTTTGTGTTCATCGCATGCACAGTGAGCTGGTCAATCATCATAACAATCAGCATCATCAGGCATGTATCATTTGTTTTCCACACCTGGAGTACTCTTGCCTCAATAAATGCTCAGAAAGTGGGCTTTGGATTCAGAGATGGAGGATTGCGCACCCCCAACAGAAAAAGGATCCCAGAGAGCACCAAAAAGCCCAGACCAAATAGAATCCCATAAAAGAATCTGTCTTCCATCCTCTTCAGCAATTTGATTTCTGTAAACGGCATATCTGACCACAGTTGATTGAATGATCTCCTGTTCCACCACCACCAGAAAATTCCCAGCTTGTCAATCATGTTCAAACCACCACCACCTTGCAGTTTTGTTGAATCCAATGAGCACTTAGAAGTACATACACATTCTGGTCATGCAGCCAGGATCGAGACAAAAGAAAAGAACTCATGAACCAGCAGTAGTAGAGATGATTGGCTTACAGTTTGAAGAACTTTGGGGCCCATTTGTGTAAAGTGGTGAGCAGCTGCATTTGCATCAGGTCTAGAAAATTTCGAGGAAAGAGCTCTTTTGTAGTGTTGAGATTCACAATGACATGTGCATCTGCCCTGCGTCTCCTTGTGAACTCAGCTGCTACTTCATCAAATGGAACTTTGCCCACTGGCCCTACAGATGATGATCACAACAACCCCACACTGATATATCAATCAATAGCAGGCAAAGTGTGGATGACAAGATCACTTACAGATCACTTCCAGTTTGAATACTGAGAGCAAACAAGACTCATTACACTTCTGTTTTGCATCTTCATCGTCATCCTATATACAGCATATACATAATGCTTAACCTTCAGTAATCTATTTTCATACCAGAATCTCCTTCGATTGGTGTCAAGGTATTTTCCAACTCAGTGTGCAGGTGAATGAAGGAACATCAGCATATGTGTGATTAATATAACACTATAGCTAAAATATTGAAGAGAGAATTGTACCAGAAGACAGGAAATCATCAAGTAGTTTATCGAAGATAAGACAGTCCTCGAGGGCAGCATTGCAGCCAGTGCCATATGTTGGAAACTGGACAAATGTATAAAAAAAGAACTCAATCAATCTAATGCCAGATTTTGGCACACACAGAAATACAGGTGTTGTTGCTTTGTCCAACAGTTGAGCTCAAGAAATTCAGAGCTTCCCCTGACTAGAGCAATCACCAAGGTATAATAATTACCCTTATTACTTCCCTCCCTGTACCCAATAGCACATCCCTTCCTGAATGTTCCAAGCACTTGTTTTCTGTCTCTGAGGAACTGACAAAATACAGTTTGACAAGAGTATATATGCCTCAGATCTTGAAGACATACCATGGCATGTGCTGCATCACCAATGAGGAGGATGTTGTCATGGTGGAAGCGAGAAAGTATAATTGCCAAACCAGATGAGTTTGGTGGCCGCTTCACAAAATCTTCTGCAAAATTTGGGTTTTCCTCTAGCAGCAATTCAAGCACCTCTGGGGTGTGCTGCCTATTCATGGCCCAAAACACAAAATCCTGATTCAAAATGACAGCATCTGGATACATCTTTCTTAAACATCAGAGCTGGGAATTGCAGACATAACAAACACATACATGACCTCAGTGATGACTTGTCGTCAAAATGCACCACAAGTAAAATGCAACAATGCTGGTAGACTTCAAAAGATCCTGCAACAGTTTTTGGAGGAGAAATGGTTTAAGGGACATTGCAAATCATGTATCATGACAATTTTGACAGGACACCCACACATGCAACAAACACAGAGACAGGAGTATGACTGTAGCAGACTTGTTGGCTAAGACTGAGGAATTTGATGAGAAGGAAAAATGATGTCAACCTCAACTTTTGTTCCACCTCCAATGAAGTGGTTGCACTAACGAGATCTTGATGGAAGCTTCCTCCCCAGAAGCTGCCATCAGCCATCCCTACGAACAAAAGATTAAGACTTGACCAACCCTGCACCCAGGTGAAAAGCAAGGTAAGCTTATGATAATGCTCTTATCAAATGTGCCCTTCAGTGAGTGAAATCACAGTTCTGATGTTCATATATGTCACCTGTCAGTTGTTCTGCCAAGCATTAGAAATCATATCTGTAAGTGTGGATGCTCGAAACCAGAGCTTTCTACCAATGCACTGAGGTTGCCATTGAGTTTCTGGAATGCAATCTGTCAAAGTATTGATGCACAAGAGGAGGATGGTATGAACCAAGGAACAGAACCTACTTCAAAAAAGAAACAGAAAAAAAGAGGGCCTGAAACATACTACACAGATGGAAGATCTTTCCTGCGGTAGTAAAAATGCAGGATGACCCTACTAGGCTTGATACCTGAACACGGTCATGATGGGGATGTAGAAATGATTTCCTTGCCACCAAAGGGCCAATATACAAGGACTTGAAATTGTGAACATTGTGTTGGATGTCCATTTTTAAGGGCTCCTGCTCACTGGAATAGACCACAACCTCAAGTCAAAAAGCCTGCCAGACCAGCGCACTTGCTGCATTCAGAGAATATGAATTACTCAATACAAGCTTCAAGATACAGATGGAGAGCAGTATCCGAGGGAGGTTTTTGCACATTCCTCACATTCAATCTTACTTGGAAGAGTGAGGATTGCGTTCCTCCAAGCGAAAAATTTGCGATCGTACTGCACTATTCGCACCATCCGCACCCACAAGGAAATCATACTTCACTTCAACCAACTCCTCCTTCATACCTGCACACTTAATATTGTACAGAAAAAGTAAGTTCACATGGGGTACAAAAATCACCACTTGAAACTTGAATCAACTGCCATCGTGAAACATACAAGAATAAGTATCTGTTTTGTTTCGCTTTGAAGAAATTAAATTAAGAATCACTGCTTGACAATTCTGGATCATACCCAACATCACACGGGGAAAAAAAACGACAGTTCAAGGACATGGTTTTTCCAACCCAAACTGCTATCAACTTTCATCCTCTTCACCTCTCCAGATACATGCACTTTCCTGACTTATTGTGTGTCTTCTGAGGGGTTTTGTAGTTGGAGAGAAGGGAATAGAGACACTGAAGCAATTGACAAAGATATATGTCACATGACACTGAAGCTATTGACAGAGAAAAGGCAAAGGGTGCTCAACAACCAATGTGCAAGTTTTCATACCCTGTATATTGGAATTTGCAAAAACTCGGAATGTTGCTATGTTCTTCTTTTCACCAAGGGACACTAACTCATATCCGAAGTAGGTCTTCAGTTTTGGGTACCTGCAGGAACATCAACACCAGGTAGGGCTTGAAAGAGAGAAGCTTCACAGATTGAGGTCTCCAGTAACTTGCAGAATCCCCTTCTTCAGAACTCTGACTTTCAAGTATAGAACTCTTGTCTTGCAGGAGAAAGGAAGGAAGGAGGGGCTGCTGCTCCATATTACCTTCCAAGCAAAAGTGACTCTTGCAAATATCCTACCAGTGCATTGCGGCTTGTACCAAAAGTTTGAAAACCAGGTTCACTTGGGTAATCAATGAACCTCTGCAACAACCAAATTGCAAGAGTCATGTATCATCAAGGATGTTGTCAGCAGCATGAACATCACAATCCTTTCTGCATCAGAAGAAGCTCCTTGATGAGCTATGGTGGCATACATACACATATTCCTGTGCCAAGAACTCATAATCAGGTTTTGAATGCTTGATTCTTAATCACCATACTAGGGTGGCTGTTGAACTGTAGGCAGATGCACCAACTGGTGGAAATTTCTTTAAGAATTTGATCAGAAAACCAACTGGCAGACCTTTAATACTTTAGAAGGTGCAAGTCAGATTATCTAACAAAGCAATGAACACAGGTTTTTTTTGTGATCCAGGAAATCTCTGTCACGGGATGGGATGGAGGAAATATTACCACAGTTCTGTTTGCAAGGTGGTGACAGGACCCTGAAAGAGGGTTGAGAAGTGTCGAAGGCAAAGCCAAGCCTGCTCTTTCCAGAGCTTTGGTACCACGAGATGCAAGCACCATGGAATATGAATATGAATTGCGCAACAGTTCCCCTGTTCCCTCACCCCATGTCACAAGCATTCATAGTTTGTCCTCAAATGGTTTTTGCAATTTCTAATTCTCCCACAATAGATTAAACAAAGCTGCTGGTGGTAAGTGCAACTCAAAGGGAGGGTTGCACATACACAGTCACCACCCAGGCCGAGCAAAAAATCAAAGAGAAGTGGTATACCAGGCTGAGCAATAGTAGCTTCACGTTTCTCAAACAGGTTCACAGAGAAACCTCTCCGCAGAAGGTAGATTGCAAGAAGACAACCTGCTGGTCCTGCTCCTACCACTGTCACCTCCTGCTCCAACCCCAACCCCCCTCACGTTTTGGGAATTAATGCAGCCAATCCATATGAAGACACATTGTGCAAAAACCTAAGTTGCTGCTTCTTTGCAAATTAGTCCTGAGGAATGGAGAAAGCACCGAAGGCGTCCAGCTTTGGAAGGAGGCAAAAAGAGACTTGCAGAGAGAGGCTGATAATGCAGAAGGGAAATCCCACAGAAGAACCATCCACCCACAATAATAGGTTTGCAAAATTCTTCTACCACAGTGGCATTCGGATTGGAGGTGCATCGGGAGCTTCAAAACACCAGAGTTTTAGGAAGAAGCTTACATTGGAAGCAAGAGTTTCTTTTTCTTCTTCTTCTACTGCTTGTTGGGCAGGCGTAGAAGAAGAAGACGACGAAGGAGAAGTAACAGCCATGACAACTGCAGTCGAAGCCTTCCGCCGCTTATAATAATATTGGCTATCTATTACTGGGGATGAGAAGAGCTTTATCGCAATTTTCGTGCTGCAGCAGTTTACCGTTGGACGATTCTTATGCCAGCAACTACAGGAAGAAGGGGAAGAAGAAGAAGAAGAAGACTGCACAGTAGGTAGTGATGGCGGAAGAAGAAGAAGGCTTGAGGAGGAAACGGATGCTGATGACCACCAGCTACTCCTCTGGAAAGCTGGAATTCGCATATTCTTAACAACGATTTCCACCGCAACCCACGGCCTGTAACTCAGCCTCTCGCTAGAAACAATCTGAAGTAGGGGAGGAGGTGGACCCCCAAAATATGATGAGCCTGCAAAAATCAGTGAAAATCAATCCAGTTCAATAGATCCCATTGCACTAGCCTAGCTGATGATTTCCAAACTGTACTAGAATCGCCGAATTTCTGCATCAACCTCAAGGAAGTAGAAGAGGATTGAATTGGATTGAGAAAAAGAAGAAAAACCCTGTATATATATACAAAAAGAAGGCAGAGATGGAAACCCATCCACAAGAAGTACAAGGGAAATAAAAGCATGACAATCATGTCACAAAAAAACACAACAATCAGGACACCGCTAATACACAAAAAATAGAAAGATCATAAATTAAAAAGGTTGTCTGCCACAAATCAACTAGCCTCGGAAGTGCACTGTCTGTGATGTGTGAAAAAATGAAAGAATGCCTCTCAAATGCCTCCCAAGCACAGCAGCATGTTGAAAAATCGCAATGACCTGTGAGGATTCCGATGACAGTTTCACAGAAGGCTGTGGTTAGCATAATGCACTGCAACAGAGCAACCATTCCAATTCTCTTCACATAAATTCTTCACGAGATGCAACAGAAAGAAATATACACCTAATATCCAGGGAAGAAACTCAAGTGTTCAATCTTAGAAAAGAGGTTTCGGAAATCAAAATTCCTGTGCTAGACTCTGCTACGACTGCCAGTGTTGTTTTCACCATCTTTGGTAAACATTTTTGGGCCTGAAAATAATGCACAGATGGATGACCAACTAGGAAGTGCAGATGATGTCCACAACCTTGTGAAGCATGCACAGTTTTGCTTGAAATACAAACATAGAAATCAAAATCCAAGTATTGAACAGCTGAGATAAATGACCAACCAAAAAAGCGCAGTGCTACATACATAGTAGAAGGCATTACACTTGGCTCAGGAAGAAGTGACAATGGCACCAACTCCCCACCTGGTGCCCATCTTCTTTTAGGTTCTTTCACAGTAAACCCGCAATGTAAGCACGCCTTGCTATGGAGACCTGGTGTCGTTCAGCTGATATTTTCTTTATGCAAATCACTCCAGTACAAGGGAGTTCATTGCTTGCATTGAAAGCAGATCCCCAGGTTTTGACAAGAAATGTGGGTCACAGCTCAGTCCATCATCTCCATGTCAAAATTAAGACATGTCAATCTAAATCCCCTGCACACCTGGTGTTTTGAAAAAATGATATTAACTGGTAACACCCATGATTTGCAAATATCTGTTTTACATAGTCGTGGGGAATGGGATATTTCATACTTTAGAAAACCTTCAAGTGGGATGTTTTGTATGTGATGTTCACACCTAGGGTTGCTTAATGTTATATTTCAATCTTTCTAGCACTTCAAATAAGGCCCTGGATGTTCACAGTATCCACATGGTTTCTGGTGACAGTTGAACCAAGGTGAATGACCTGACCAAAGGCTTCAAATGCATGTGAATCATTGACTGGGATTTCTGCTCCCAGGATTTTCTTCTTGTATGTTGAAAGAACCTGAAGAAGAAGTGGAAATCAGATTGATTTTTTGCAACAAATTGTTTTCTTTCTTTAGTGGAGGTAGGCCTGAGGCCTCAAAACGCAATCTAAATTTTCAGGGCGCCACGTGGCATCAATTTTTTATTGTTCTACAATGTATGGTGATAGGGCAGGATATCCTATAGTTGATTTTGGTGG
>Ga0209611_10015101_pt1 | contig 10150 bp, 10 predicted proteins | sample S1TSphgellanicum_3_FD_187693 | JGI IMG/M metagenome (GOLD analysis project Ga0209611, IMG submission 187693) | Host-associated microbial communities from peat moss isolated from Minnesota, USA - S1T2_Fc - Sphagnum magellanicum MG (SPAdes) (version 2) | ecosystem: Host-associated > Plants > Peat... | reverse complement strand
CATGGAGAAACATTACATGTTCCATTTTTCACAAATTAAATGAGTGTTCCCATCAACCCCATTTGATGTTCATAAATTTTTATTAATAAATTGTGATTTTTTTCACAATTCATAAATCTTTTTTAACACAAAGGCATTGTTTTGTTTGATTTTATTAAAACGATATACTATTTGAACCACATGTGCCTAAGGATGTTTTCTAACTCATGATTACCCAAAAAATAAATAAGTAAATAAATACATAAATGAAAAATGATACAATTTGAAAATAAAATGACAAAAATTCACAAACTTTGCATAAAACTCATTTTGAACATGAGTGCTCTAGGTTTTATTACCTTATTTTAACTCATGAAATTTGCAAAATTGAAAAACACATTTAAAACCATAAAATTTAAAACAGGATGACAAGGGGAAAAAATAAATTAATGTATTACCTTTTTATACAAAAAAACACATTTACAAATATTTGAGTCATTTAGAATCATGTAAAATATCATTGAACATTTTGCCAATTGAATTGCTTGAACTTGTGCACAAAATTCCAATTCAAGTTTTTGATTCTCAAGTTCAAATTTCATTTACTTGATAACCAACTTCTTGTTAATGGATGTCATGATGTAACTTTGAATACCCAAACTCCTATTATTGAATAATTATGATTATTTTCACATGTGTCGTTTGCATGGTAATCAACCATGTCATTGAACACTCATGATTTTAATTTCTTACAAAGTGAGTAAGCTCTTTTTTGGAATTTTTAAAATTTTCAAAAGGAATGCATTTATATTGCCTTTCACTTTTAAATTTTTTTCATGTGCTTTGAAATTCAAACCTTACATGATTTAAGGTTGTGAATATCTTCAACACTTTCATTCTTGAAATCCCCATTAAATGCCTAACTAGTTATTCCCAAAAAAAGGTGCCACAATTACTTTTGCAATGGTCTATTTTGACTGGTTATTTGAAAAGTTTAATTATCTTTCACTTAAAACTTTTGAATTAAAAAATTGAATCCTAACACTCACCATGAGATTTTATAAGCAAAATCAACATTTTTCCCGTCTAGTTTGTCCTCCAACATTAAAAGAACATTCCACAATTTTATTCATGGATTTTACTAAATAATTGTTATTTATGATTAATGAACATTTGTGAACACTTAGGCAATTTGCATGAAACATTATTTAGGATACAAAGAGAAAACATTTCACCATTTTATGTAACAATATACAAATAATTCAAAAATATACACATCTTTTACCTCACCATCATTTGAAAAAGTACGCATGAATGGTTAAATTTTTCAACATGATGTGTTTTTTTTTTCAATAATTTTCATAATATTTTGGTCAACCCTTTCAAATGGACCTTTTCCTTTGAAAAAACCTTCCAGTGTTCAAAGTAATGTGAGGCGAGTATTTTGATTTCAAAAATAATATTTAGGTTTGAGTTTATGGGAAAATATATATATTAAAAAAATCATCTAGGTCCATATTTGTAGTTTTTTATATTTAAAAAATCGATGGGGTTTGGATTTTTTATATTTATGGTTGGCCAAAACATGATGTGAAGGTGGGGGTTTGGTTTTTGTTGTATTCATGTACTATGAAGTTTTTTAACAAATACCCTAAATCGTATACCCAACATATTTGTAATTTTTTTTGACAAATCCTAACAAATTTAAAATTTAAGTCTTTGATGCATTGAGTTCTTAAAAGAATATTCATAATTTGAATTTTTAAAACATCTAATTCCTAAAATAAAAAACACAACCCAAGTGATTTTTATTGCATTAACATTACAACTTGTTCAAAGTATGCAAATTTTCAAAATAAAAAGATCAAGATTATTGGAACAAATAAAATTCCAAAACAATTATATTTTTTATTCTTTTAAATTTTACATCTAACCCAAAGGAATGTGGAAGATTTTGTTTTGAATTAGAAATATGGCATTTTGTTAGACATTTGAATAAAGACAAACAATTTTTCATTTGTTTCATGTTCCATCCCCCATGAGTTAAATCTTAGATCCCTCAAACTTCAAATCACTAGCATTAACACCAAAATTGAATCCCTCAACCCACAAACATTAACACCACATTCACGTTCAAAACACATTCATTGAACAAATGCCCAACAAAGATAAACTCTATAAATAAATGACACATAAAACATGCACATAATGAAAAGTTAAAACATCCAAAATAAAGTAAACACAAAACACATGCAATTAAAAAAAATGTAACATGTACAAAATTAAAAATACACAATAGCTGAAATAACACACAAACTTAGAAGATTAAAAAAACAAAAAACAAGCCAAAAAACACAATTAAAAACCATATAACAAACAAAAAACACAAAAACAATATGTGAAATGAAAATAAGTTTTATCATAAAACAATAACAATAAAGGAGATCATCAAAGTTCATATCATTGCGTTTCACAAAGGCCCCACAAAAAACATAAATTTAACAAATAATACATCACATAAAAAACACAAATAACACATTTCACATAATAAACACACATGAAAAAATAAAAATATAATGCATGAGAAATCTAATATTCATTCCAAAATTTCTCATAGAAAGCCCTTGGGTTCACTAATCTAAAAATTGTAAACATGAGAAATTACAAACATGGGAAGCTAAAACACATGAAATTTATTAATTCAAAATTTTTGACAATAAATTGTTTCATTATTTTAAAAATGTCGTTATGCATATTATCCTAATTAACATACAACATATGGTATTGTTTTTAACAATAATTACATGTCTACCACAAATAATGCATACATATGAAACTAAGAAAGCCCTTTTCATTAAGTTTAATATTATTTATTTAAAATAACCATTAATAAAAAACATTAAAATCAATGACAAATTTTTCAAATATTGTGTATCACCATCAACAAGTTGGAATCTTTAAACACCTTCACATTCAAATAAAATACAACATGGATCAATTTCAAATTGTTAAATGAAATGTATCATAAAGATCCCAAAAAATTTCACATTCCATTTCATTTTCAAATTTTGCATCAATATATTCTATCAAATCTAATTTGGCTTCACATGTAAATGTAAAAACAAAATATTTGTTGCATCCAACATGCATATCAACATGTTGGTTTGTAACCAATAGAATAGGATCTACAACAACACCAACGACAATACATATGATGTCTTCAAACAACCAATTCAATTTACATTTTTGAACACACAAATAATTGAAATAGCTAATGTGATCAACTATCTTGACATTATTTCCTTGGAACTAAAATGTAACCTAATTAGACTTTTAATATTTATGATGTTTATGCTTATAACACTTATGTTCTAAACCATTAAACAACCCTTTATTGTGCCACTAACACCTTCCACATGCATTGAATCAAACTTTCTTGAGGTCTAGCTAAAGGTTAAACCTTTCATTGTCCATTAAATCCATGGAACTACTAAACACATTCTACCATGCAATGCATTATTTCAAGCTTTATATGACAATAACAAAAAACTTGAATTCCTATCCCCTCACACCTTAAATACACTCCAAATATAGTAGATAGAACATTAGATTTTTATTCAAAAATCATTGAAAGTATGAGGTAGATTCACTAACACAGACCCATGTTAAAAATTCTTCTTCAGTAGGACAAGCTAAGATCTAATCTCCATCTTCATAGTCCATTCCAACTCAAGGGTACGCAAAGAAAAAAAATTTCTTATGTTATATGTTTCATAAAGACCAACCACCAAATTGTTTCCAACCCCTACACAACTTTCTAACAAATGCAAGGTTCCAAAATTCCTACATGCCCATATATTTACAACTAAAATATCTTGAATTTGTCATCATGTTTCGGCACCAACCCCTTATAAAAACATCCTAAGTACATTGTTTGTTCTCACAAAGCAACTACTCATGTAGTGGAGGAAAACATAATAATCACAAACATAAAAACAAAATGCCAAGAAAATATTAAAATAATGCTAGTGATTTAGCTCATCTTCAACTCCTTTAAATCCCCAAAACATAAGTTTCCCTTGCTCCTTATGATGAAACTCCATTGTAATTACTATTCAATCCTCCTCCATTAGAAGTTCTAAAAATATAAGTCTTTGCATTAAACACATATGACCAATAATCTTTTTTTCCTTCACCTGCTGTCATGAAATCACTTATGGCAATGGATAATATGGAAAAAACAACATCATGATGCCTTTTGTTGTCTCTATGTAAAAACTAAACAAATGACAAACTAAAATTCTAAACCCTAATTATGTTCACACTATAAGCAACCAATAATCATCTCACATTAGTTCATAAGTTCATGTTCATAAATATCAATTTATCAAGTTTGTCAATTTTAATGCAACACTTTGTGAATGGAAGTGAAGATTGCAACAATGAAATTATCTTTTGCATTTCAATCTAGCTAATCAACATGCTTATAATTTGCTTACCTAACATAATAATTATGGAAAACTTACACTCTTCTTTATGCCACTAAGCCAAGGTGCATTTGTAATCATTTACATCAACAACATAACAATGGAATCCATGTAATTGTCTTATTACAAAGACCTTCAATGTATCTATGGTCTATGCTGTGAAACAAATCACAATTGTCCAAATTATGGGTAGATTGTGTAGGTTCTTCAACTAAATTGGGCATCAACAACTTATAAGTTTCAATCAACAAAGGTAACAACAATTGGTTATATCATATTTTGTTACCAAAATCATTACATTTTCATGATCCACATAGTTGGTGATTAAGCACATGCTTTTGTACCTAGGATTTTGTACATCAAAATAAAAATATTATGATTTTTCAATGCATTTAAAAAAAGAAAGAAAATGATGAAGGACAGCCAAAACTTGGTGTTTCAAGCGAACCATGACTTCTTACAACTTGTAATCAAATGTATTAATTTTTGGACCTACCAAGCTATCAATAATTATTCCATAGAATTTTTTTTCACTTAATTCATGGCAAGTTGGGATGATAAAATGCAAAACATCTCTAAGAAATCAATGCCCATGGCTTTGGTTCAAAACACATGCCACGATTGATGGCAAAACTTTAACCACGGTTTCACAAATTATTCAAATTCTTGGGAAAAAAAAAGTTGATTTTGCAATGCCACAATTTGACAATTATAACCCAAAACAATGGCATTTCGAAATGTCAACACATCCTAAAATAATTAAACCCAACTTGCAAACCTATAATCAAAATTTCAAAATGCAAAACACTTAAAATACATGTAATGCCTATTCAAATCAACCAATGACCAAAAAAATGTAGAACAACAATGTAAAACACAATATAGAATCAAAACAAAACTTTAAACATTTTGAAACAAAAAATTGTAATTCAAAACCCTAGTAAATTTTTTAAAAACATAATCTAGAGGTTAAAGTAAATCACATAGGGGTGAGCCAATAAGGTGGCGCAAACATGCCCCCAAGGGATGTTTCTTATCTTTTTGAAGGGGCGAGAGCTTGATTTCCCATCAAGTTCCCAAACAGTTCTCATCAAATTCTTCTTGTTCCCATCAATATCTCATCAAAATATTTTTATTCTCATCAAGTTCCCAAATAATTCCTGTGAAATTCCTCTTGTTCCCATCAATAACCCATCAAAATCCTTTTGTTCTCATCAAGTTCCAATCAAATTCCTTATATTCCCATCAAGTTCCCATCAAATTCCTATTGTTCCCATCAAGTTCCCATCAAAATCCTTTTGTTCCCATGGCTAGGTATGGAGGATAGGCAGGTGAGCACGAAGGTGAACGGTGAGACTCGTGAGAGACTCGGGCAGAGTGCTAAACGGAGCGCCGCAGTTCGTGGGCAGGCGGGAAGGGGAGCTACGGGGCAGGCGGAGTCTGCCGGGTGCGGCAGAGCAGAAAGTCGAGATTTTCTGCCTGCCAGGTTTAGGGTTTAGTGCGCGACCCAAGAATAAGCAGGCTCCATGCCAAGCTTTCGCAATTAGGTGAGTGGCAGCACAACAACGAAGAGAGAGAGAGAGAGAGAGAGAGAGAGAGGAGGAGGAGACGCAGAAGAAGATGGGGAGGAAGCTGAAATCGGATGCCACACTCACCTACGCAGCGGATGCTTTCCCTTTGCATGTGGTCGCTGCAGCGTTGGTGGGCGGCCTGTCCATCTCCACTGAGCCTTCGCTACCGCCCGCTTCCATCCCTGTTCTGTTGCTATCCTCAGGGTGAGTTTCTTTTCCTGTCACCTTCATGCCTGATCGCAATCCTCCTCCTCCTCCTCCTCCTCCTCTCTCTCTCTCTCTCTCTCTCTGTGGTTTGTCCAGCCTACTTTCGGGCTTTGGAGGGAAGTCACATTTGTTGACATTGTTGTTGTTGTCCCCAGGGAGGAGCTACAAGGAGCTGGAACCCTTGTAAGATACGTAGGTCGTCGGAGCAGTCTTCCCAACTTCTATGGTGCAGATGCCCTCACTGCTTCTCAGGTTCCTTGTCTTCTTCTTTTTCTTCTTCTTCTTCTTCCTCAAGCCCTTGTTCTTGCCCTACCCATCCAAATCAACCCTGTTCTTGCCCTTTGCATCCATACCAACCTTGTTCTTCTATGCATTCAAATCAATGTCGTCTGAATGGTGGACACTGTTATTTGTGCATTTGTAGATTGACGAGTGGCTGGAGTATGCACCAAAAGTCAGCATTGGAGCAGAGTTTGAGAGTATTTGCAAATACACAGACTTTTACCTTACTTTCCGAACCTTCCTTGTTGGATATGACATTTCCATAGCAGATGTCACGCTGTGGGCTCATCTTGCTGGTACACTTCTTTCTCCTTTCTCCTATTTTCTGGAGCTTGCACTGGAATAATAATCACAATCTTTCTTGCAACCAGTTTGGCAAAACTCTCTCCTTTCTCCTGTTGCTGGAGCTTTTGTACTGTAATTGCAATCTTTCTTGCAACCAGTTCAATGAAATTCCCTTGTTTTTTGTGTTTTTTTGACAGCATCAGGTCAAAGATGGGAGAGTTTCCGGAAGTCAAGCAAGTTCAACAACTTGGTGCGCTGGTATAATTGTATTCTGGCACAGTATCCAGACCTTGGGAATCTTGTGAGCAGATACACAGGCCGGCGAAGCACGGGATTGCCTGAGGGAGCTAAATCAGCATCAAGTGCCAAAACAAATGGGTTGGCAGCTGACAAGAAGGAGAAGGTGGAAGGCTCTTTTGATGTTGATCTTCCTGGAGCGGAGATTGGCAAAGTTTGCACAAGGTTTCCACCAGAACCAAGTGGATATCTGCACATTGGTCATGCAAAAGCTGCTCTTCTAAACCAGTACTTTGCGCAGAAGTACCAGGGCAGACTTATTATCCGGTTTGATGATACGAATCCCACCAAAGAGAAGGACGAATATGTTGAAAGTATACTTTTTGACCTCGAAACTCTGGGGGTCAAGGGTGATGCTATCACTTACACATCTGACTACTTTCCGCAGCTCATGGAGATGGCAGAGAAACTAATCCAAGAGGATAAGGCTTATGTAGATGACACGGACCGTGAGCAAATGCAAAAGGAAAGGGGTGATCGCATTGAATCTAAGTGCCGGAACCAAAGTGTTGCAGAGAATATGGCACTCTGGAAAGAGATGGTTGATGGCACTGAGAGAGGGAAACAATGCTGTGTACGAGGGAAGCTAGACATGTCTAGTGATAATGCCACTTTGCGGGACCCTGTGTATTACCGGTGTAATCCTACCCCTCATCATAGAGTGGGTACCAAGTATAAGGTTTACCCTACCTATGACTTTGCATGCCCATATGTTGACAGTATAGAAGGTGTTACACATGCGCTTCGGTCAAGTGAATACCACGATCGAAATGAGCAATACTATCGGGTTCTAAAAGACATGCAAGTGAGGCCTGTGCATATCTGGGACTTCAGTAGACTCAATTTTGTGTACACATTACTTAGCAAGCGTAAGCTCCAGTGGTTTGTGGACACTGGACGGGTGGAGGGATGGGATGACCCACGTTTTCCAACTGTGCAAGGCATTAAGCGACGTGGTCTCACTATAGAGGCTCTCAAGCAATTTATCTTATCCCAGGTTTGTAGTTATGAGGCTGATGATTTTGTTTTGGCAGCAATCTTTTTTTTTTGTGGTGGAGTTGTGCTGCTGCTGCTGTATTTTGTGACATTTTGCTCCAGAATTCACCTTTCTGACCATAGATCATGGGTTCAGGGCAACGGTTGGTTGGACCTGCCCATGGATATAAGGCATCTCAAACCCATGCTGCATCTGAAAGTTTGGAATTGGTTACAAAATTCTGTGGTGAACTTGATGGGTTGGCAGGGGGCATCCAAGAACTTGAACTTGATGGAGTGGGACAAGCTCTGGACCATCAACAAGAAACTGATTGATCCCGTCTGTCCCCGGCACACAGCTGTCTTTGCAGATGGAAAAGTTATTCTCAATTTGAGCAATGGCCCTGATGAGCCCTTTGTTCGTGTGATTGCTCGCCACAAAAAGTTTGATGGGGCAGGGAAGAAGGCAACAACCTTTACCAAAAGAGTGTGGCTAGATCAGGTTGACGGTGCTGCTGTCTCGGAAGGCGAGGAAGTGACTCTTATGGATTGGGGCAATGCTGTCATCCATAAGGTAGAGAAGGATGAGAATGGGGTTGTGGTTGGGCTGTCAGGAGCACTTCATTTGGAGGGTTCAGTGAAGAGCACTAAGTTAAAATTGACATGGCTTCCTGAGACAGACGAGCTGCTACCCTTAACTCTTGTAGATCTGGATTACCTTATTACCAAGAAAAAGGTATTTGGATGTCCGTTTTTTCTGCTTTGTCCTTCCTCATCCTCTCCCTTTCTCCTCTGTCTTCTTCATTTTTGGTATCTTTGACTCTACCTTCTTCTTTGGGTCCCCCACCATCTTTATCTCAGTTCTGTTTCACTGTCACCTTCAGTCTTCTTGTTAAAGGATGTTGCTGTTCTGAGTTACTCATTCAGTGCCATTGATTGCCTGGATTGCACTTGGTGTCCCAAGAATAAGCTTCAAGATTCAGCACAAGTAATTCCATGTGTACTTTGCTGACTCTTCTGACATATTGATGACATGCAGCTGGAGGAGGATGATGATTTTGTTTCAGTTCTCAATCCAAACACACGATCTGAAACCCTGGCACTTGGGGACTCTAATTTGCGGAATGTGAAGCGGGGTGAAATTCTGCAATTGGAGCGCAAGGGCTATTACATCTGTGAGACACCATTAATCCGGTCTACAAGGCCTATTGTGCTCATTTCTATTCCAGATGGCAGGCAGCGACCTGCTCCAGGAGAATTTTTAGTCAAGTAACTCTGACATGGATTCTTTTGAGGTGCTGTCTGCAAATGCTATTGTATTTTCTTGCATTCTGCCACTGAGAGTGCTTACTTTCAACTACAGTCAAGGAACCATGTGATTTGGTACAATATATTTGCAAAAGTTCAGTATCAATGGTGAATAGACATACAATTCATGTTTATATATGTGCAATGGTGATTCATGCTTAAATTATGAGAATGGAGTTGGCCTGTATGTTTGCTACAAGTTACAAACATGTCACCTACTTACCAATGTCACTGATATGATTCAAACACAAAAAGAAGAAGAGACATTAACTGGTGCAGCAAAAATGTCCTTCAAGTGTCACCGTGTCATCTGTTTGCCATCTTCTGGGGTCTTCTTGTTGAAGAGGTTGTTGCATCACCAAAATAGGAAGGATGTCTTGGGCAACAACAATGGCAACCCCAAGGATTTTTTTTTTCCCACCAAAAGGTTGCATTTGTTGGTGTACATCTCCATGCCAGTAATCTGCCTGCAGTGGAAAGCTGAGCTCCTATTCCTTTGACATCAATGTGCAAATTGGAGATGAAAGCTCAAACCATAGGAGAAGCTGTACCTGTACCAGCTCCAGCTCCTTGAAGCTCAGCATCAAATTCTTCATTCCTTTCTGGTGCAGGACAAAGCTTGTTCCAGACACCCAGTGCTAAAAAATGTAGTGTTCAAATGGATGGCAAGAAGATCCTAATAGTGATAATCTGCTCCAACTTAATGGGCACCTGTCCAATGCACATGGTTGTGAATCTCATCATAGAGCACAAGAATAA
>Ga0209611_10015100_pt1 | contig 10150 bp, 7 predicted proteins | sample S1TSphgellanicum_3_FD_187693 | JGI IMG/M metagenome (GOLD analysis project Ga0209611, IMG submission 187693) | Host-associated microbial communities from peat moss isolated from Minnesota, USA - S1T2_Fc - Sphagnum magellanicum MG (SPAdes) (version 2) | ecosystem: Host-associated > Plants > Peat... | reverse complement strand
TTTCAGCATCTGATGAATGATATCTTCCGGGATTACATGGACGAATTTGTCGTGGTCTATTTGGATGACATTTTAATCTTTTCCAAGGACCAGGAAATCCACGACAAACATGTACGATTGGTGCTTGCGACGCTCCGAGAGCATGGTTTATACGCCAAGTTGGAAAAATGTGAATTCGACAAATCTTTAGTGGCGTTCCTCGGCTATGTGATCTCTCCAGATGACATTTTCATGGACAAGTCAAAGGTCGAGACCATCTAGTGTTGGGCTACTCCATCCTCGATCAAGGACGTTCAACGCTTCCTGGGGTTTGCCAACTTCTATCGTCGGTTTATCAAAGGCTACTCCAAGATCGCAACACCGTTAATGACCCTGACTTGCAAAGACAAGCCCTTCTCGTGGAACCCAATGGCCCAGACTGCTTTTGATACTCTCAAGATGACATTCACCTCTGCACCCATCCTGATACATCCCGATCCTGCCAAGCCATTTATTGTGGAAACGGATGCTTCAGATTTTGCCTTGGGAGTTATTCTATCTCAATTTGGAATAGATGGGTTGCTACATCCAGTTGCTTTCTATTCACGGAAGTTAACCAGTGCCAAAATCAACTACCAGGTCTACGATAAGGAACTATTGGCAATCATCACGGCATTCGAGCAGTGGAGACCGTATCTTGCTGGAGCTCAACATTGAGTCCAAGTTCTGACAGATCACAAGAATCTCCTTTATTTCACAACTACTCGGACCTTAAATTGTCGCCAGGCACACTGGTCTATCTTCCTAGTTGATTTCGACTTTGAGATTCAGTATCAACCCGACACCCAACAAGGGAAAGCTCACGCGCTATCTCGTCGTTCTGAATATGAACTCCGAGCGGGGGATGAAGCCTACGGTCAGCAGAACCAGACTTTATTCAACCCCGAGCAATTTCGAGTTGCAGCAACAATCAGCACCCTTCGAGACGCATACCTTGTCAGGGACATCAAGATGGCAACTGAGGAAGACACCTGGGCTACCAACATCAAGAAGGAACTCCAGGAACAACCAAGGAACCCAAATTGTGATGACCTGGATCAGTTTGAGTAGCAAGACGGACTTCTCCTTCGAAATAACCTGATTTATGTACCTGAAGGACGTATACGCCTAAAAATCCTGAGAGAATGTCACGACAACACCCTGGCGGGTCACTTTGGAATAGCACGGACTCACGAACTAGTGTCAAGGACTTACTGGTGGCCCAAAATGAACAAGCTGCTACGGGAGTATGTCAAGTCTTGTGATACATGTGCTCGATCCAAGGCTCCCAGACATCGCCCGTTTGGACTCCTACAGCCTTTGTCGATTCCTAGCCAACCTTGGGGATCTATTGCAATGGACTTCATCACAGACCTCCCTACTGTCAGAACCAAGAATTCAATACTGGTTGTGGTCGATCGACTCACCAAAATGGCCCATTTCACCCCTTGTTCCAAATTAATCACGGCAGAAGAAACAACTCAGTTAATTCTGGACGGGATCGTTCGACTCCATGGACTCCCCGAGGAAATTGTGTCCAACAGAGGTCTTCAGTTTACATCCAAGTTCTGGCATCGTTTATTCAAGCTTCTTGGAGTTGACATTCGGCTATCTTCAGCTTTCCACCCCGAGACAAATGGACAAACCGAACGGACAAACCAGACACTGGAGCAATACCTTCGTTGCACTGTGAACTACCAATAGGACGACTGGCTGGACCTACTATCTCAAGCAGAGTTTGCTTATAACAACACAACACATGCATCGACCGGGATCAGTCCATTCTTTGCCAATTATGGTTTTCATCCCAGGTTCAGCCTTAAAATTCCTGGAGACTACGTAAACCCCTCGGCTGAAGAAAGGGCCACGAGGCGTGGACAAGTTCAACAGAACCTTATGGCAGAACTCAAGTTAACATAGGAGTGGCAAAAGAAGCAAGCAGACCGCCGACGCAAGGACCATCCAAACTTCAAGGTTGGAGACAAGGTCTGGCTTCTCAGAAATAACATTGCTACCACTCGCCCATGTGCCAAGTTGGATTACAAGCGCCTCGGACCTTTCAAAATCGCCAAATTGGTTGGTCTAGTGGCTTACCAGATGGAGCTTCCACCCCAATTCAAAATCCACAATGTTTTCCATGTCTCCCTGCTTGAGCCCTATCATGAAAACCCGATCCCAGAACGTCATTAAGAACCCCCAGCTCTAGTCGAAATTGAAGGCCAAGAAAAGTTTGAAGTTCAGGAGGTCTTGGACTCCAAGAAAATTCATGGAAAACTCTTGTACCTTGTCTTTTGGCGAGGTTATCCTCCTTTTGAAGCTACTTAGGAACCTGCTGGAAACCTAATTCATGCCCAAAACTTAGTTAATCGGTTTCACCAATGGTATCCTAACAAACCGGCTCCATCTGGAAGATCATCTGGAAGATGTCGCTTGAGGAGAGGATGATGTCATGGCCTAGGATATTTTTGGATACTTTGGGCAATGTCATGTCCTAGGATATTTTGGGATACTTTGGGCAATGTCATGTCCTAGGATATTTTGGGATATTTTTGGTAATATCATGGCTTAGGATATTTTGGGATACTTTTGGCAATATCATGGCCTAGGATACTTTTGGGATACTTTTGACAATATCATGGCCTAGGATACTTTTGGGATACTTTTGACAATATCATGGCCTAGGATATTTTGGGACTAGTATGGTTCAGGGTTATAAAATGAGATAGTCTAGGGAACAACCCTTCAGCAGATCAACACCAGTTGATGGATCAATAAAGCTTGTCTTGTCTTGTAATTCTCCGCTTATTTGTAGTCAGTCCATAAGAGATACCATCTCTTTTGCTTCAAATCGGAGCTCACACAAGTTCTTGTTGGCATTTGGTACTATTCATCTTGTTCTCCTACAACATCGTGATTTCTACTCAGATCATGCCATGTTTTTCCTGGCTCAAGTTTTGGGGGGGGTACATGAGAATTTCATTTCAACCTCTTCTTGTGCATTATATATATAGGTGTGTGCATCTTTTTTTGATTGAATAGTTTCTACCTTTAGCTAGTTTTAGTCTTTTTGTTTAGTAGAGTTTACTATGGATTTACACCTTTACAACACCGTACGTCATGACATTACACGTCACAACATTTGTCATGCCCGTACATGGCCTCATACATGATGGCCAGTTACGAGCATGCCCATCATGCTTTTTAGGGTTTATGTACGGTCTTAGGTGACTGTACGTTATTAGGTACTTAGGGTTTCAATTTGTTGGCGGCTATATAAAAGGCTAAGCCCTTCCTTTCTCTTTTTAATTTTTCTAGAATTTTTTTATTATGAGAGTTTCCTCCATAGTCAAATTGGATTTTTAGATGTTCATAGCAACCATTGCACGACCACCGTCTACATCCATTACATGTTCTTCCTTCTTTGCAATTCAATATACATGAAAATTTCATCTTAACCTCCTTTTGTGCATTGTATATATATGTGCGTGCATTTTTTTTTGATTGAATAGTTTCTACCTTTGGCTGGTTTTAGTCTTTTTGTTTAGTAGAGTTTACTATGGATTTACACCCTTACGACACCGTACGTCATGACACTACACGTCATGACATTTCTTTCTCAAGTTTGAATTTTTTATGTGTTTCTATAGGAATTGTTAAGGGGTGAAATTGTAACCCCTAATCCTTACCTTCCTCCAAGAGGTAATACAAAGGGAACAAGGTCAACACCTTATTACTCAACATAAAGAAATTACCCTCGTTGGCTTACTTTACTCCAACTACTCAAGTAATAAGTAGGAAGTCAAACAAGAAACAAAAGAAAAAGGTAGGGTATGTTGTCTAAGAATAAACCTACTGTCATGTATGTATGTTAATATAGGGGGTAGGGAAGAATATAGAGAAAAGCAATATGGGAAATGATCATAACCCGAAAGTAGCTACTTTCCAAGGTTCTATAGTACTTTCAACGGCCTTTGGTGTTGCCCTAGTGGGGTTTGTAGACCTCCTACAGAAATTGTCCCCTCCTCAACCATGTGTGTAGGTCTTTTAGTGATTTTCTTGCCACTTGTAGCCCCTCAGAATGCCTCCCCATGGCTCTCTATCGTCTGCACCACACTACATCCACTCATAGCCATTGCCTACCACTTGTAGTAGTACATTTTAATCTACAAGCGATTACCTGCTAGTATTTTCACCCTTTTTACTACAACCAAGTATTGGTTACTACCTTCATGTGGAAGTAGTAACTTATTATTCTAAAGGCTACCAAGTGGCATGCCTCTTTACTTTCTAATTTAAAAGAAATGCAGAAATACCATGTTAAGGAGCAACATACTTTGTATAATATCCCACTACTTTACTTTCCACACCTCCTAATAAAATAGATGCACATTAAAGCACATCAAGTTCCTTAATCATTTTCCATTAAAATCACACACAAATACAAGTACATTTCTTCACTACCTTCTACTCCTTAGTAATATAACACATAGTTCTCCAAGAACGTCCCTCATTCCAACTCACAACTACAAAGATATTAAATGCTTTAAAAGTCCTCCAAAACTTCCTTTAATCCTTCTTCTCAAGAAGTCCACACAAGGCCCACATTAACCCCATGAAAATAGGGCTTTTATCTTAATCTATTTTTAGAAATTTCCTAGATGATTGGGTTTATTACCCCCAACCATTCATTAACATGAACTATTTAATCCCACTAGCTTCACCCTTTGGGTAAGGGATGATAAGTCTACTACTAATAACCATTATTTACTAAGAGGCTTATGGTAGTAATTAATTTATAGATTTCTACCCTTTAACAGGAACTTGACACCATTGCACGAAAAGGACATAGGGGTTCAATGCATGTGTGCACATTTTTCAGTTTTAGTTTCTTTTTTAGTCTTAGTCTTAGTCTCCCATTCTCTCTCAATCTCAAGTCTCTTTCTCTCTTTTGATTTCAAGTCTTTTGTTCATGTTGTGTTTGTTTACATAAGCTTGACCTAAGTCATTGACGGCATTGTGTGAACCTCACAGATCATAGTAGACCCTTGCCATCACTGTCATTGTCACTCATGATGAACACAAATTATTGCGTATTTTAGATTCTTTACCCCTTATGTCTTTTCGTTTGTGACCCCTCCTGTTCGTTTTGTGTTTATAAGTCAACACCATTTACACCACCGTGTGATTGATTTGTGTTTGTTTGTGTTTACATGTTGTCGTAAAAGGAATCAATAACAATGGTGGTGTTGGTGAAGAAGAAAATAAATGACTTTGACCCCTCACATCGCATTATCATTGGAAAATGTTTTAGCACCTAGTTCAATTATAAAGCTGGATACCCAAACTTTAAAACCCAATTTTATTTTTAGTAATAAAATGTGTAATGTATAGCTAACTACATATCTACAAACCTCAAATTCTCTAGAAAATTTTAATACCCAAATTTTCCATTATAGATGATTTGTTCAATTGAAATTATCCAAAAAAATTTGTAGCTTAAATTTTTAGTTCAAACAATTTGTGTACTTTTAAATCTATTTATCCCTCTTTTTTTATCTACAAAAACATTTTTCTTTGGCTTCTTTTTCCTTTGTTCCTTCTCTTTTCTCTATCTCTTTTGAATCATTAACGCCAATAGAACCCATCATAAAATCCCTATACCTTTCTATACCCTTTTTCTCCTTTGATTGACCATCATTAGTGCCATCATAACCCATGAAAAAAACTTGTTTCTTTCATTTATTGCTATTGAGTGGAAGGTTGCAACTTGGTTAAAACATGCCCATCAAGCTACATTTTTGCCCATTTTTCTTGTCTATCACTTCTTTGTTGCACATATGTGTTTCCTATGAATTTGAATAGATCAAGACTATTTTTTTTAAAGATGGTTATATCTTGGAAGAAGGAAGAAAATGAAAGATGATCATTCATTGTAGAACATTGAGTTTTGATGGAGTATGAGATAAGAGCATTTTGTTTTCTGGAAAAGCTTTAATTTCATAGCTAGAATTGATGTTTTGATTTTTTTTTCTCATATTTTCACGACTGAATTTCAATTCTAAAACTAGATATGATTAGATATGAATGAATTTTTTTTATTAGTATTAGTTTTATGATATGTTTTAGTCCAAAATTAAATCAAAATATATGATTAAGAATTTTGTATTTACCACCCTATTTTTAAATTGTTATGGAATCTTTCACTAAGAGCCCTAATAATAACAATAGTCAATGCATAATTGAATTTAGTTCTATTATCCTTCTCAATTCTCCTGTGAAATGTTCTCTCAACTTGGGTAAATGTACCTTCAACCCTTCTTGATCTTCTTTCCTCCTTTTTTTTTGTTTTTAACTCCTTGATTTTATCAACAACTTCTATGTCTATTGCCTTATGTTTCAACATTGATAGGTATTGGTATGATGTGACCACGTGTGAATTGCAATAATCCACTAGTGGTTCTTTGCATTGTCTTTTCCTTGTTAATAGTTGTGGTAGAGATAATAGGTTAACTAATCCAAAAACTTCTTGAATTTGACTTGGACCAATTAGGTCATTTAATTCAAGAGTAAAATCTTCCAAGTTCACCACCAATTGATTTTCTTTGTGGTTGTTTGTTGGGGTGGTAAAAATGTATGGCATTTTTACATAGTAGTTGGTTGTGGGTGAAGAGGAACATTCAGATGTAGGAATAGTTGTAGACATTAGTTGGAAAATCCCAACAATGTTTAACATCTCTATGGTAGTTTTAACCTCATCCCCATTGTTGTTGGATTCATTTGTTACATTTGATTGGTATGAATTTTCATGATCTTCCTTTTATGTAATAATGAACATTTCATTTGGACGAAATTTTCCAACCATGGCTATAGGATTCAATGGCTAGATTCCACAAACCTTGAACCCTAATTTTATGTTTTTTTTTCTAAGATTGTTATAAAACCTTGTCCACCCATTCTGCCAATGTTATTTTGTCTAGTTCAAGATATTTGTTTTTTTGCTATATCACAATATCTTTCCATTCTAAATGCATTCTTGAATGGTTTGAAGCAAGTGATGTCCAATGGTTGGAACGCATGCGAAGTATGTGCAAGTAAGGTAACCATGTCCAAACTTAGTTCTATTGTTTGTTCAAGGGCCTTTATTGTAACTTGTGACCCATGCCCATTGGGATTCAAGAGATGTTGATTCTTTTAAGAAACCCCCTTAAATAGATTTGTAAAAAAAAGTTAACCAATGATTGAAAAGGTAAATTGTCATCCAAGATTTTTTCTATATGGCCATGCATGTTCATGGTCTACATAACTTTATGTAGTTTTCTTGCATCCTTGAGCCTTTGAAAATGTAAAAGGAGGGCAAGGCTATTCATGTTGCATTAACAAAACAATTCATAGTCAACCACTTTTAAGACTTGGAAATGGTGTTGTAGACATCACGAGAGCTTTGTTTAGCCAAAACCCTAGCACCATATTGTTGTTCTACTTGAATTATTGTCTCATTTGAATTCCAAATGTGATATGATGGGTATTTGTGTGATATGTATAAGTTTTCCAAGTTGTAATAAATGGTATGGCATATTTCTTCAATTAACCCCTTTGCCCTAGAAACTTATAATCCTTCTACAAGGCATATGTTAATTTTTGGATGACATTTCTTAAACCATAACCAGTAGGTATTTTTTGGAACACCATTTTGAAATGGGGGCACTTGTTTAGTTTATTGACTTCAACAACCTTCAATTTTAGTTGTTGAAGGGTGACAAATTAGCCAACCTTTTGCATGTTTTGAACTCAAGTGGTAATTTTTTCATCCTTTTGTTCCGTTAACACACACTAGGGGCTCATTTTCTTGCTTCTAGTTCTACCATTGAGGTGATATGAAAGTGAAGTTAACATGATGTTATAATACATGCTAGCTTTCCTTAAATATGTGTGTCCCCTCTTCATTACATTCGTGGTATCCTCTAATTGTTGATTTGTCCATGTGTTTTGTTTATACACATTAGGTTGTTTATTAGTTGCTAAATTTTGTATTGTTGTTGTGTTGTTAGTTAGAAATGTTGATTCACATGTGTTGTTAGGGTGGTTAGTTGGGGATGTTAGTTCTTTTGGTCTTCACAATTGGTACCTGAAATCCTATTCTGTTGCTTTCTTGGCACATCGAGATGTGTTGGAAAACAATCTGTTAGTGGTGCACCATTGGTACATGGCTACATGGCTTCCTTTGACATATGCATATTCATTTCAATCTTATTCCTCTTAGGCCTAATCTCCATGCACATGGGGTGTCCATTTAAGTCCTACAAGAAGTACAAATTGATGTTTTTTGTATGAAGACCAAGATATTAAAAAATGTGTTAGATCCAAATCGTAATCTTCAAGTGCATAGGTTTTCATTTTTTCACAAGAGATAAGTAATTCATAGAAATTAGCAAAGTCTTTCCAATTTAATGTGACATTAATTGTGGACATATAGGTAGTGGGAATGTATTTTAAGGTGTGTCATGATGGAAGAGAAGGAAATTTATGGCCCGTGCTACTATTAGAGCATGATGGCATTTGTAAGAATGATGATTGTTGAACCTAACAATAATAGAGGTAGTTTGAATACTTGATCATGTATTCTTGAATTAACTTTGGTATGCCAATCAAATCTGATTTTTTTGGCATTGTTTCCACTTTTTCAAGCTTTTCTAGCTCCTCTTTGATTGCAAATGTTATAGGAATTGCTTCTACCTCCTTCTAAATCTCAAATGTAATGAAGACTTCTACCTTTGACCTACTTAGAATCTACTTCTAGTTCCTTCGTGATTTCAATTGTAACCAAATCTACTTATAATCTTTTATTGATCCTAGATTATATATATTTAAAAAAACATTGAAACTCTTACAATGAACTTTTTACTTGATGTGACATATTTAATTTATAACTACAAGCTTTTACTTTAGGATTGCAAAGCTATGTGAGGTTTGCCCTTCTTTTATTCCTTCATGGTTTTTGGTGAGAAAATGTATTATATGATTTGTGGTGAGAAAATCCTTAATGGATTTACTTGGTTGTTGTTCCAATGATATTCAAAGTTGTTTTATAGTTGTAATTAAGTTGTATCTTGTTTTGGTGTTTATTCTGAAATAGGGTAGGTTGTTTATTTTTTATGTGCACAAACAAATAATTTTGAGGTTTTTATATATTGTTTTCTTGTTCATCTAGGGATTAATTTTGAAACACATGTCTATATTTTTCTATGCATGCAACTTCAAATTCACAATCACATCACTATTATTAAATGTTGCTTTCGATGCCTCTTACCAAACAAAAAATTAGATAGAAGCAATCTCAAATGTGTGTGCTCCAAAATGCTATGTAACAAAATTTGGTTGTTTCATGCCTTATTCATAAACATTTAATTTTCCAAAGGTGTTTTAAATCTTAAAAATTTTAGAACATAAGATTCATAACTAAATGTTCAATTATGAATGTACTTTTTAACAATATTCAACATAAGACAAAATTTGTTCCAATGTGCAAATTTTTAAATTGGTGTTCGATCACTACCTTCTGATCAATGGTCAATTGTTTTATTTTATGTCAAAATGATTTTTTTTCTTCAAAACCAACTTAGGGTTAATTTTAATTTTTATAAAAAAAATCAAAAGTCATAATTATTTGTTATCTTCAAAACCATAAATCCAAACCATATTGCTAAATTGCATCGTTAAAATAGGTACATCAAATTACTAAATCTATTACTTAGGGACTTAATTAAATGAAATTCAGTAAATTAGATACATTGTGCTTTAAATAAGTAAAATTGGAGGCACAATTATGAAACTAATGTGATAAAAGTTGTCTGCAATTGCAATACCAAAATTAGAGTATGTCATTGTGGCTCAAGTTGGCTAAAATGGTTGTAGAAATCTTCAATGCAATAGAGTTATTCGTAAAGTCACGCGATTTAGGGTGAGAACGACTGATTTTGACATAATAGGGCATTAAACGTGTAAATAGGAATATTTTTTTTACAAAACAAAAGAATTGGGACCCAAACTAGATTTTCCACCAAATTTGGTGGTAAACTGAGTTTCATCCTGCCTTTCCTTTTTCCTGAGCGCCTCCATTGCTGCTACATATATT
>Ga0209611_10015097_pt1 | contig 10153 bp, 7 predicted proteins | sample S1TSphgellanicum_3_FD_187693 | JGI IMG/M metagenome (GOLD analysis project Ga0209611, IMG submission 187693) | Host-associated microbial communities from peat moss isolated from Minnesota, USA - S1T2_Fc - Sphagnum magellanicum MG (SPAdes) (version 2) | ecosystem: Host-associated > Plants > Peat... | reverse complement strand
CCCCGGTGTTGACTGGGAGTGTTCATTACCTTAAACGGGGGGAGGATGTTTCTAGTCGTCCGATGGTGCAGGCTCTGGCACGGGTTTTGGTGGGGTTGAGTCGGGGGTAGGGGAGAACAAAACAACCCTGTACCAGAAGTTACAAAATCCCACTGCTCCCTATTGGGTACTCCCACGCTGTTCTATGATTCAGGGTCATACCAGATACCAAATACCAAATTCTCTAATTGCAAAATCAAGATTTTCCTTCACTCTGCTGCCTGGTGCCCAGCAGATATGGTGAAACTCTAAATGCTGTCCGGCATAGCGATTGGTTGGGTTGTGCGATCGCCATTCCCGTCCAACTAACGGTTCTAATTCACCCTCTATAGATGTGGTTGGATGTTGAGCGACAGAGTGAGCTAGCAAATGGTTCAAATGGTTGGGTTCTGAAATCTCAATCACAACTGAACTATTTTCTTCTTTCCAACGTGCTTTACCATTAAATAACTCTTCGTGTGTCGTCTTACATAGTTGAACACATTCAACACTGCCCCACCCATAGCCGCGTTCACCACCCATCTGCAACTTGTGACACCCTTGTTGCCATTGGAGTTGACAATCATCTTTTTCAAACACGTAACCCATCAGATAAACGGCTTCACCTGTATCTAGGGTGCGCGGGGAGATAAATTCGACCTCATGAAGCAATCCTTCTGCAGCAGCTTGTTGGGGGTAGATTAGGGCTGTGCTGGGATAACTGCTTAAAAAACGACGACGAAACAAGCTTTTTTCTTCCCAAGGATAGGCAATCTGATAAGTTCCATTTTGGGATGTAGCAGGATAGAAGTAGGTGTATACCAACTGATCATGCAATACATTTCCAATTTCCTTATATTGGTTTGAATCCGTTGCTGGTCCACGATTTTTATCCCGTGTTAAGCGCGTTGTGAGCGCACCCCAAAATACCTTTCCAGTTACATAGGAGCGGGTAAGCTGTACATTACCAACTTTACCTAAACCGATGTGTAAAGGAGAGCGCAAGCGAAAGACTAATTGATAAACGTGCCAACCCATAGGTTCTCAATCCTCCCGTGCCTTTGCTTTTGCTCCATAGCGGGCATAAATTAGCATCTGCTCTAGGGTTTCTTTTGCCAGCAATAACCGTTCCAAGTTAACCGGTTCCAAGTTAACCGTGACCTTATCAGTGATATGTTGAAGCACTACTTCAGGATCATTGGAACTAGTCGGCTTTTCCCAACCAAAGCCCAAGCCTTCAAGTAGGTTGAGCATTTCCTCCACAACTTTTTCAGAGTTAGATTTCTCCTTAGCTAGTAGATAGAGAAAACAAGCATATACGCCATTTTCCTGTAACACACCCAGGGCTTTAGTTACTGTGTTCTCTACATCAGTAGTAGTACGAATAATGTTTTGGGCACACTGCGCTGCCAATCGATCTAGATTAGGAAGTGTGTTGCTCATTGCTTGACTCCTGATTCAAGTATTCATTCAATGAAATATCCGCTGGTTCACCGATTATTGCCATGCGTCCAAAACCACGAGTTCCCATGCCACCTACACCGAGCCACTCAATCATGCGAAAACCTGCTTTCACCACATCTAGTGGGGATTGCCACGGGTTCCCAGGTAGTGGCTTGTTACTAGCTGTTTGGCTGATATTGCCCAGTGGCCAACCATGTTCTCCGCTACGATAATCATCTAACACTACTTCCGCAGTTAAAAAGGTGGCACGGGGAATAGCTTCGTAGGTAAACAGTGCCTTATCTTCGGCTGCACCTTGTTCTGGATCAATTGCCACTGAGGTGCGTACTTCTAAGTTGCTATTGACCACTTGACTGAACAAAGCATCTTTGACTAGAACAATTCTGCTGCTGATGGACTTCCAGCGTGTGTTATTCTCCCAATGGGGTGGTTTGATGGTGAATTTTCCAGCAACATTGAGCATTAACCAACCCAAGTTCAGAGGATCAGTCCGATTCCAATCCAACACAATACCCGTGTCCCAAGGATTTGGTAGGGAAGCTACCTCTACACCAGCATCCTTGAGCCTATCTAAGGTACTGACCCAGACTGGTCCTGCCATTGAATATACGGGAAAGAGCATAATATGGGCATCTGAAATGTTAACCACACCAGAATAAGCAACAGTTTGATTTGGCTCATTGCTATTCTGCTGCAAATAACCAAACGTATAGCAAACTGGATTTTCATTGGGATTATCAATACCTTGTTGATCTTGTCCAGCTGCTGCTGGTGTCTCATATAACTGAGCCGAGTAAGAACGCGCTGCACCATGCAGACTGGTACCAGGAATTTTGGGAATTTTAGTTCCTGGTTCCCGCACAATACTGTTGTCTACCCGCCCTAGACGGTAGCCACCTGTACCGATGTGTACGGGATCAAGGGTCATGAATAGATATTTTTGTTGTTTATAAGTTGCCATCAGTCCTCTTTTTTCGATCCTTTAAAATTTGCATATGCAGTTCTGCAAGGTCAGCTAATTCACCTCGTACACCAGCTTCAATAAGCATACGCTGTTCGTTCTCGGAAATACTTTGCCAAGGTTTGTGTTTAGGCCACATTGCACCTGCCAGTGTATCAGCTACAAACTGGTGGAATACTTTGTCCTTCACAGATTGACTTTCCTCATCTTGCCCGAACCACATATCACGAGTGGTTTCAATAGTGCTAATGATCTGATGACGTTGAGAGATAGCTAAGTACTGTATTAACTCCCATAATTTGTTGAGACGGTCAAGGTCTTCCAGATAAAATGGACGTGTTTTACGGGCACGACGACCGTTTTCATCGTAGTAAATCTCAAAGCGTCGAGCAGTAGTATCAAGAAATTCAAAATCAAAGGTAGAAGGGGTGAAGTAAATTTTGTCCCCTGCTTCCAGATCTGCAACATGAACCAACCAACATGGTGTTGTTTCATTGGGTCGTTTACTCTTAATAGCTCGTTGTCGTCCATTAACCTTGCTATCATCATCATTAGTTTCTAAAAAAGTGTAGGGGTACCAATCATCCCGAGTTATTCCATCACCCATTTTGAGAGGAATATGCCAGATGATTGTGTGATCCTTTTGTTCAAGCTCTACAAGCTCTAGAGTAATTGTTTTATCAAACTGCTTGTTATCATCTGCCAATTCCTTTTTTTCGGGGGGTAGTACACCCTTTTGTACTGATTTGACTTGCCAAAGGGTTTGACTGTTGGGAGAGTGATAATCCAACATCTGTCGTCCAGCATCTAGAGCAGCCCGGAGTGGGGTGCGACGATGAAAATAGACCACACCTAGATGTAGGGGTAAGCGATTCCTAACTTTACCCATTTCTTTTTCATATTTAGTTTTGATAGTTTTGAGTACATCAAGAGATTTTTCTGCAGGAACTAGAGCCATGAAAGTGCGGGGTTCAGCAAGAATAGGAATCGCCATTGAGTAGGCAATATCTTGATGATCTGTTTTAATGACATGATAGCCAGCAAGCCAGTTTTTATTTCGTTCACTAGCCGATGCATCAGTGTCGTACAATACTAGAGACTGATTGTTATGAATAAACTGTGATCGCACATAATCTTCCACAAAAATTGCTGCGGTTGCTGGATTGATAAATATTTCACTCTCTGCCCCTAGCTGACGGGCAACATAGCTAAGATTATCAGTTGAAATTAAATATCCACCACTTCCATCTGATGCTAGTGGATACCAGGCTACACTCAAAGTAGTTAGGTCTAAATTCAACTCATAGACATTAAAAGGACTGAGATTTGGTACCTTATCCAAGTAGAGAATTAACCTTTGACGTTCATCAGATAAGGAATTAGTAAAATCAGTTCTCAATTCCTGCCAAAAATGATGTGTTGTTTCCCACACACGCCAGATTCTGCTGAAGGATGGGCTTTTAACTGCACCGCAAGGTTTTAGAACAAGTGACTCAATGAGTCGGCCATTTAGCCAATCATCTAAATAAAACTGACCAGTAATGAGAGCAATTTTTGCGTTTATGTCAGCTACTTCATCTATCCAGATTGTTTGTTCTGATTGTTTAGTAGCCCACAATTGACATCTATTAAGCCGCCGTTTTCTACAGATATCACATACATTATCTGAGATAAAACTATTTATTAATCTTTTAGGACGTAGCCTACAAACAATACAAACTTCTGCAACATGACCTTGCCAAGACTTATTGATCTCCTGAGGTAAGGGTAATGATATAATAGGTTGTGAAAGGATCTTATCAACTAACGGAATTTGATTATTAAGAGGTTGTCCACTTGCTCGTTTAGCCATCCGGTCAGGATCTTGTCCCCACCATGCATTAGAATCCAGTTCAACAATTGGTGTATTATCCCCACCTATTTCTAATGCACGGTCATTTTTCAGTGTTCCCTGCTTAAATGCCTTGAGAATCAAATTATTTAATGTTTCACCACTATTATTTGTGGCATCCAACATATTTAGAAGATTATTTTGCAAATCAGCTACTACAAAGAGACTGCCATTTTCATCTCTGTAAATTTCATTACCCAGGGGATACTCCTCTTCCAATAAATGGCGTACCTTATTGAGACTATCAGTTAGAAGTTGCTGTCTACTCAACAAGTCTGGAAGTCGTGCAACCTTTGTAATAAAGTCAAGCCCATTTACTCTAACGCTTAGCAAACGCCAGCGAAGATCATTAGAAGATCGGTTGTGACCTGATAACAACGCACCAGCAATGGCTGCTTTGTAGAGTGAACCTACTAGTATTCCCCAATTCCATAGATTAATTTCATTAATAGGATGTCGAGTGTCTGCCCCAACTTGCATAAAAAGCATACTAATTTGCTGCATGACACTTGTTCGGTCATTGACAGAATAATTTGCAAGTTTTGTCCACGGTACATTGCTCCAAAGTTGGTTAGTTAAACCGCTAGGTACATTTGTTTCAAAACCAAAGGGAGAGCTAATTTTTACGCCTGGATAATTTTGTTTACCATAATGCTTGTCATATTCATCAGGATCTTGTTTATCGAAGTGAGCTGTATGATGGCATCTGTCTAAATAGGGTAACAGGTAATTACTGCTTGTACCTTTTTGATTTAATAAATCCTTTAAACTGCAAATTTCTCCCAGCAAATTAATATTAATACTGGCTATTATAGGAAATCTTGTGGTTATTTCATTGCTGTTTAAGCCTTGTTGTCCAGTCAAATTAGCAGCTTGTACTCTAAGCTGCTCATCTGAACATTTACGATAGTCGTGCAGCCATCCAATAACTTCAGCTAATAGAATTTCGTCCCGGTTGTTTGCAAGGATATCTAGTTGATTCATGTCACACCTCTATGCATTTAATTTTTCTACTACACATTGCACCTGCTTATACAAATTACTAAAGCTAGTAAAAGAAACTTCTGTGAAAGGTAATTGTGGTAGCGAAGGTATAGCAGGTTTTGGATCAGGTGGTTGTACATTAGCTTTAGCTAGTTGACGACCTTCCCGCTCCCACCACTTGTATGCCTTTTCGTATAGCTGCTTATCTTTCCTGTTGTATTGCCTTTTTTGACTTTTTAAGAAAGCTTCATATTCCGCCTCAGACCTAAAACCCCCATCAGAACTTTTGAAGTCTGGGTGAAGTTGTCCTAGTGCAATCAGGTAACGAGGGAGTTCTGGTTCAGATGGTTTTGTATCAGTCTGTATCTCCCCTATATTGAGTAAGTCTGCTTTAATAGCTAATTTACCCTCATTAACTTCATCTTCTGCAATTCCAAAGCCACTGCTCGTTTTTGCACCAAAGCCATAGGTAGTAAGCATGGCACACACGCCTTCAGTAACTCGTTCCAAATCTTGTACAACTTCAATACGTTGTTTAATATCACTCTCATTAACTAAACCAAATGGTACATACAACAAGGTAAATTTGCCTATTTCACCTTGGGGGACACATTCCATAAAAATCGGTCCACCCTTGCCGACACCTGTTTTGCGATCATGTCGGTTAATTACTTCTATTCCAGCCTTATTAAAAAAAGTTGGATAGAAGTAAAGACGACCTGCAAGAAAACCTGTTGATGAGATAAAACGCCGCACATACCTCCGATACCAAGAAGCTAAATCTTCATCAAACTTATCCAAATATCTGATAAATTCCTCATCGTCTATCTGAATACCTTTCTCAGTTCCAAAGAGTTTTAGGATGTGAACTCGCTTCGCTATAAACTCTTTCTTAGAAGTACGATTTTTCCTCTCATTTTCACTTAAGTTACACCACCATTCTACTAACTGCTGTATCAATACTGATCGTAGCGTACCTTTCCAGCTGGTCGAGGCGACCATCGGTTTCTGAAATACTTTTTCTCTCCGCACGGGGTTATCAAGCAGATGAAAATCGCAATCATTTTTACTCAAGTAAGACTTTTTTAACCTAAACTGAATCTGCAGTATGAAACTTAGCAGCGGCAGATGGTTGAGGTCAGAAATATTTGGGTTGAAACAAAATCCGTCAAGATTTTCACCAACAACTAAATGCTTTTGCCAGGCTATACGGATTTCATTTTCAAGGTCAGATGCGAGAGATTTATACCAGCAATAAGCCAAATGGGGTTCAATTTTTACGGCTTTTTCGGATGCTATCTCTATTTGTTTCTCTGCTTTTTCTTTCGCTTGTTTACGCATCTCATTATCTTTTATTTTTTTAGCTTTCTCAAGTTCAATAGCAGCTTGTTCAAGTTCATTTAGACAATCACTCAATTGTGATTTATTAAAAGCGTAATAGTCATTCTGCATCAGAGTTCTCCTTCAATTGCAACAAGCTTTGCAGAAATTCTCTTGAATCAACAATGTTTGGCGTTTGGGTATCTCTCTGTGAATTTATTTCACGCCAGACCACTAAGTTGTATTTGTTCTGTAGGTGATTGAAAATGGATTGAACTACCTCTTCTTGGTTAAGGTCGTCTGTCTTAGGAATCCAACCCCATATACGCATGAAATCACTGTTATCGCCATAGGGGTGGGAAATTTTTATTTTGGCAGCTATTCGCTCATTTTTTACAGTCCCCATAATGAAGTGACGTAAATCCCGATCACTTGCAAACAGATGGCGCAGATCATACTTCAGATTAAAGGTTTCCTCTTGAATACATACAGAACCAGAGTTTTTATATCTAATTTGTGCCCAGAATGTATTTTGCAGTGAAGGCAACAACGTCAACTTATCAGGATCACTTCCTATCCCTTTGGTTAACCAATCATAGAGTGGTTGCGTGTTTAGGCGATCGCCCTCCACCTGAATTACTCCAAAGCCCATTTGGGGACGCGCACCCAACGCGGACCAGTCAGCTATAAATTGAATTAAGCCACCAATGATTTCTGGCTTGAAATCAGGGTGCAAACTCTGAATTTGAATGGTAAGTTTACCTACTTTTGGCTTATAAATCTTTTCCTTCGGAAAGTACCAAGTTGGGGGAGGTTGCTTTTTACCACCCTTATTGTAGGAACGCTGTGCTTGAATTTTCCAAGGAAAATTATGGTCAGAAATTGTACTATCTTGGATCTCTAGGCGAAATCGCCGCTTCCAACCTGTGGCTCCAAAAATACTACAAACTTCACAAAGTCCATTGTTCTGTTTCTTGGTGTCATACAAGCATTCTTGCTGTGTAGGATCACACACACTCCCCCCAGCACCTCTTGACAAGTTTTCCATCCACCAACGTAGGCTACCCAAAATACCAGTTTCATGGATGCGATCAACCTTGCCTGCTTCAACACCACCAGTCCAAATAGGAGTTAATGTTTTTATGTTTACATTTATCATTTTGTGTGGTACCTATTAAGTAAGTTTAGTCTTTATCAGGGTTTCTAGAGCACTTCTCAAAGTGGAAAAAATGTATCTTATATTACTTTATAAACATTCTCTACTTATACGGTTAGCCATTGTTTTTGCTCTATCTGAATATGTAATAAATCGTTTTTAGTCTAACTAGGTACAAGAGTATGGCTTCAGAGATGCTCAAAATCCTTGCATTTCGGTAGAAAATCTTGGGATTGATTTGGGTATCAACCTCCGAAGCTCCTTTTTTTTGCACTGTGTGGCATCTAGATTCGCTTTGTAATGTATTATAAGTATCAGGAGGAATATCAGCAACAAAGATTATTAGCGATTATTCCCTTCCCGCCAAAAGAGTACATATGAGGATCTGAGGAATTAGGGCGAGAGTAGTCATGGACTTACAAGCAACGCAACTACAAATTTATCAATTAAAGCAACAAATGACTTTAACCCTAGATAATCATAAATCAGTAAAGTTACAGATTAAAAATATTAATTTAATTCAAAAACAACTACGATCTCTTAAAAAAGAGGTTAACTTAGTTATTCGAGAAATTAACCAACAGGCTACACAAACTACTCCTGATAGTATTATTTCTATTGGATTAGATTTATTTGGTAAACGCAAGTTAGCAGGTCAATTGAGACAAGGCACAAGGAGAGCTATTCAGTCAAGTAAAATCGTATTAAGACAACCTTACATGGATATCAAAGACTATATTGATCAGGTGATTTTAGAAGGAGATAAATTAAAATTGCAAGCAGAACAATATTTATCTATGTAGTTGTCTCCAGATTCGTAGCCAACCCAATTCCTCTAATTCCACCTCCTTTATTACACAAAATTACCGCATAAAATTTAGTAAGAAAGGCAGAAGGGAATTCTGATTCCTGCCCTGGAGCCACGACCAAAGGGAGTTCCCTACCGGGGAAAAGGTAACCGGAAAGATCTAAATCCTTGAGATATCACTCACTATATTATCAAGATGTTTCAATCCCCTTGCGGGGTAAAGGTTAGCGGAAAGAATTCATTATTGGCGACCATGCTAGCCACGGTAGTTAGGTTTCAATCCCCTTGCGGGGTAAAGGTTAGCGGAAAGCGGTAAACCAGCAAGTGTCTCGGCTATCAATCGAAGTTTCAATCCCCTTGCGGGGTAAAGGTTAGCGGAAAGGCACACCAAGCACTCTAGCTTGGCTTCAATCAAGTGTTTCAATCCCCTTGCGGGGTAAAGGTTAGCGGAAAGTTTCCTGCTGTTGCTGTGCTCTCTCGGTTTTCACTTGTTTCAATCCCCTTGCGGGGTAAAGGTTAGCGGAAAGCAAAGGCGAGAAGCCTAGCGAAGAGAATGGGATTTGTTTCAATCCCCTTGCGGGGTAAAGGTTAGCGGAAAGTTTGGGATTCAATTGCCTAAAGACGCTAATGAGGTTTCAATCCCCTTGCGGGGTAAAGGTTAGCGGAAAGAGCAAAATTTATCAGCAAAAAGAGTTTATCCTCTGTTTTAATCCCCTTGCGGGGTAAAGGTTAGCGGAAAGAATTGGCTCCGGCGATATGTCGGGAGCCGAAGTCAAGTTTCAATCCCCTTGCGGGGTAAAGGTTAGCGGAAAGTCAATTCCGTGAGATGGAAGAATTGATCCTAGAAGGGGTTTCAATCCCCTTGCGGGGTAAAGGTTAGCGGAAAGAAGGATATGGACATAGATACAGCGATGCTTCAAACGTTTCAATCCCCTTGCGGGGTAAAGGTTAGCGGAAAGGGGCTTATGAATCAAGAGCTAGAGGACGAGATGAGATGTTTCAATCCCCTTGCGGGGTAAAGGTTAGCGGAAAGCTGTCATCAAAAATGCAAATGAAATTGAAATCAGAAGTTTCAATCCCCTTGCGGGGTAAAGGTTAGCGGAAAGCTGATACCGAAAAGGTAAGCGCAGCCCACATTTCGCGTTTCAATCCCCTTGCGGGGTAAAGGTTAGCGGAAAGCAATATGGGCTACCCACTCCCCTGCGGAATCAGCAGTTTCAATCCCCTTGCGGGGTAAAGGTTAGCGGAAAGTCCGCCATTTGAAACCGAGTCTAGTAGCAGATTCTAGGAGCGATTTTGGCAGACCGGAGCAAAAACTTCATTCTAGCCTTCGACCACTCCCTAACTGAATCTGATTGAAACTGTGAAACTATTCTGTTGTCAAGGTTCTGGCGATTTGGCAGACCCCCCAGGGTTTTTGCCCCCACTTCGGTTTGCCAATCATGATGTTAACTATAAGATAATAAAGTATTCTTGTCTAGGTACTTGTGTACTAAAAATAGAAATTTTTTTGAGTTCGATCGCCTGCTCCCCCTATCACCTGCACATCCA
>Ga0209611_10015093_pt1 | contig 10154 bp, 6 predicted proteins | sample S1TSphgellanicum_3_FD_187693 | JGI IMG/M metagenome (GOLD analysis project Ga0209611, IMG submission 187693) | Host-associated microbial communities from peat moss isolated from Minnesota, USA - S1T2_Fc - Sphagnum magellanicum MG (SPAdes) (version 2) | ecosystem: Host-associated > Plants > Peat... | reverse complement strand
TACAGGGTGCCGGCCCGCAGTTTCGCGTAGGCGGCCAGATGCGCGTCCAGCGCCACATTGCGTTCAACCGGGCGTTTGAGGGTTGCCGACATGTTGGCGAGGATCTCGGGCCGGGCTGCGAGCTGAGCCAGCAGGGCGGAAAGGCTGCTGGGCTGGCCGGCTTCGAAATGGAAGCCGTCCAGGCCGGGGCGCACTTTTTCCGCCATGCCGCCGATATCCGAGCAGATCACCGGACGCAGGCTGGTCAGCGCTTCCTGGATGACGACAGGGGAGTTTTCCCACCAGATGGAGGGCACCACCACCGCATCCACACGCGCCATCAGGCGCTGCACATCGGCGTTGTCATAAGGGCCGTGATAGACCACGTTGGAGCCGGCCTGCTTCAGCGCCGCGACCACGGCGGTTTGAAATTCCACCGGCTGGTTCGCGTAATCGCCGAAAATATCGATGGTGGCATTGGCGGCGTCCATGGTTTCCAGCTGCTGCGCCGCCTCGATCAGAATTTCGATGCCCTTCAGCGGCGACATCTGGCCGAAAAAGCCGAATCGCACCGCGCGCCGGATTTTAGGGCTGGCGAGGATGTCCGGCGCGGTGCGCGGTTTGGCCGCAGCGCGTGGCGGCCCGCCGGCGGCGGTTCCAGGCGCCTTGCCGGCGCTGCCCGGCGAGGTCATCGCCGGCGCCTCAATGGCAGGCATGCTGCCAGCAGGCGGCATGTTTTCCAGCACCGCAAGCTTGGCGGCCGGCAGGCCCCAGGCCAGGTACCGATCGGCCAGAAACTGGCTCGGTGCAAGGAAAACATCGACATCCTCGAAAAACATCTGGATATAGCGCTTGCGCAGGAAAAAATCGCGCGCCCCGAAATGCGGGAAACATTTTGCGCAGTCCATGAAGCTTTCGCGGTGGCACAGGCGGTGATCCGCCGTCTTCACCATCTGGCCGTGGTTATTGCAGATCGCCAGATACTCATGAAGGCTGACCACGATGCGCGTGGCCGGGCTGGCGCGCTTGATAATGGAAAACATCTCCACGCCGAAACGCACATAATGATGCGCGTGCACGATATCCGGCTTCAGCTCGCCAATCAGTTTTTCCAAGGCGGCGGGAAACTGCGGGTCGGGGTTGGCGAACTTGAAATAGTCGAACGCCGCTCCAGGCGTATACAGATAGTCATCGGCGCCGAATGGCTGCGTCAGCACCGCGCCAAGCCGCTGTTCCGAGCCTGGCCCGGAACAGCCGAGAAACCAGCATTGCGCGCCACGCGCCTTCATTTCCAGAAACAATGCCTGGGCGGATATTTCCGCCCCGCCGCGGGTGAGGCGGGGATGCGAATGCGTCATCACCAGCACGCTCGGCAGGTGCCACGATTGTTGTGGCGCGGCGCGTGCCCGGCCGCGCGGTGCCCGCTCAAGCATCAGCTTGCCCGCGCCCAAGGCTGACCCGAGGCCGCGACCGGCCAACGGGACTGGAACCGCCAGGCATTGTACAACGTCAGGTTCAGCCGCCACGCCACCACCTGGCCACCCTGGGATTGCCGTTCCAGGTGGTAGAGCTGCGCCCGGCGATCGACCACGCAGATCAGGCCACGTGCCTGCACCTGGCGGCACAAATCCATATCCTCGAAATCGCCGATCACATAGCCTTCATCGAAACCGCCAAGGGCGCGTGCCAGATCGGTGCGCATCACCAGGCAGGCGCCGGTCACGGCTTCCACCTGGGTCACCCGCTCATCGCTGCCCACGGCGCGGCCCTTGTTCGGATGCAGGCTGAACTGCCAGCCACCGAATTCCGCCAGCGCGGTGAAGGCGCACCCCTCGTGCTGTATGGTATCGTCCTCGAACAGCAGCAGCGCACCCACCATGCCGATAGTCGGGCTGCTCCCAAGCGTCGCCAGCATGTTCTTCAACCAATCGGCGCGTTTGGGAAACACATCGGAATTCAGGAAGCAGATATTGTCCGCCCTGGCATGCGAAAGGCCAATGTTGTTGGCGGGGGCATAGCCGACATTGGCGCTGAGGGTGAGCAGGCGGAAGGGCAGGCCGAACCGGGCGAGGCAGGCGGTCGCGAGATTTTCCGCCGCCCGCAGCAGCGAAGGATCGTCCAGTACATAGATCAGCTCGGTGCGGCGGGATAGGCTGCGGGCGAAAAAGGCCAGCTGGTACTCCATGAAATCGATGCGGCCATAAAGCGGTATGATGACGGAACAATCCGGCCGGACCGGGGCGGTGCCGAATTGCATCTCCCTGACCTCCGGCGGCTGCGCCAGACGGAACGCATTCAAGGAGTCGATGGCCGGGCCAACAACGTGGTCATAGGCGCGCACCATGTCCTGATAGCGCAGATCGAACGTGCCAAGCATGTCCTTTATCGTCGCCAGGCCTGGGCTGCGCAGGGGCGGCACGCGCTTGAAGGCGTATTCGCCCGACGCGGTCTCGATCTCGATATAGCAGGGCTCGCCCGCCACCACGGCCTGGCCGGCAAAGGCCATGAAGCCGCATTGCTCGCTGATGCTGCTATGGGTCTGGACAAGCTTTGCATACACATCGGCGCGGGGCAGCCTGATCCAGTGTGCCGGGTCCAGCGTGGCGCTGTTTGGGCCGCAGCGGAACCGCAATCGTGTCACCTGGTGAAATGGGTCGATGAACCAGCCGCGCAGCAACACGCAATCGGGCGGACACAGCACGGCGGCATCGATTTCCAGGAACACCGGGCTCTGCAACGAGTCCAGCGTGTCGCGGCCGGTATAGACGGGCCGGTTGAGCAGCTCCGTCAGCCGCGCATGAAGCCGGCTGCGCGGGGCGGCCGCCAGCATCGCCCGGCTCTTGCTCACCGCCTCCGCTTCGGTCGGCCGCTCCAGAAGCTGCGCCGAAACCAGCCGGAAATGCTGGGCGGCGGACCGCAGGCGCAGATTCAGCAGCAGGCGCTTTGCGTTGCTGCCGTCGCCCTGCAGGAACAGCAGGAAGCCGGAGCCGATCTTGTCCACGTCCTCGCGCGGGAACAGGCAGATAATGGCCTCATCCGCGGTGTGGTGCTCGCCGAAATCCAGGCTGCAGAACACCGGCTGGTCGCTATCCTGCCACGCTTTGGCAATCCAGCCGCAGGCAATCCAGCCGCCCAGATTGGCGCAATAGGCGACGAAATCGACGCAGCCATGATTGACGGAGGTGTTCGTCAGCTTCACGGCGTCTTCCCGCGAAGGGGGCATGCACAACTCCAGACACGCGGGGGGCCGACGCCCTATGACACGAGCGTTTCGCGAGGGCGCACTATGCTGGAACGGCCAGGTGAGGCCAAGGGGTTACTGCCGGATGCCTCGCCCAGGCACGGGTCGCCGGCGGCCGATTTCATCCCGGCCAACAAGGCTGCTACAAACCCTGATCAGGCGGCTGAGCAGGGTTGCCGCTCTTAGGGCTTGTTCGACAATTATCGCTACGAGCCGCGGTGTCGAACAAGCCCTAAGCTTTTGTTTTGTCGGGCAGCTTTATCGGAGTGCAGACGCACGTATTGCCGATGCCGCCCTTGCTGGAAAGGGTTCCGGATGGCCGTATCTGTGCCGCAGTCGCGTGTTGCCGTGGGGAACATGGTGTTCGGCAATGACGTGCCGCTCGCGGTGATCGCCGGGCCGTGCCAGATCGAGAGCGCCGCGCATGCGATGGAATGTGCGATCGCGCTGAAGGAAATCACCTCGCGGCTTGGCATCGGCTTCGTGTTCAAGAGCAGCTACGACAAGGCCAACCGCACCAGCGCCGCCGGCCGGCGTGGCGTGGGCATGGCCGCCAGCCTGCAGATTTTTGCCGATATCAGCGAAAATCTTGGGGTGCCGATCCTCACCGACGTGCATGAGCGGGACCATTGCAAACCGGTGGCCGAGGTGACCGATATCCTGCAAATCCCGGCGTTCTTGTGCCGGCAGACCGATCTGATCATTGCCGCGGCGCAGACCGGGCGGGCGGTGAATGTGAAGAAAGGGCAGTTTCTGGCGCCCTGGGACATGCGCAACGTGATCGAAAAAGTGCTTGGCGCCGGGAATGACCGGGTGCTGGTCACCGAGCGCGGCACCTCGTTCGGCTATAACACGCTGGTCTCGGATTTCCGGTCGCTGCCGATCATGGCGGGGTTCGGCGCGCCGGTGATTTTCGATGCCACCCACTCCGTGCAGCAGCCTGGCGGCCAGGGCAGCTCGTCTGGCGGCCAGAGGGAGTTCGTCGCGGTGCTGGCGCGGGCGGCGGTGGCGGTGGGGGTGGCGGCGGTGTTCATCGAGGCGCATCCCGATCCCGACCATGCCCCTTCGGATGGGCCGAACATGATCGCCTTGCGCGATTTCGAAGCGCTGATGGCGGGGCTGCTGGCCTATGACCGGATAACCAAGCAGCGCGCATGAACCCGATCGTTCTGGTGCCCTCGCGCCTGGCGGCGAGCCGGCTGCCCGGCAAGCCGCTGGCCGATATTCATGGCGAGCCGATGATCGTGCATGTCTGGCGGCGGGCGATGGAGGCCGATCTGGGCCCGGTCGTGGTGGCCACCGACCACGCCGATATCGCCGCGGCGATTGCCGCCGTGGGTGGCCGGGCGGTGATGACGCGGGGGGATCATCCCTCGGGCACCGACCGTATTGCCGAGGTTTTGCGCAGCGCCGATCCTGGCCGGGCGCATGACGTGGTAGTGAATTTCCAGGGCGATCTGCCGACCATTTCGCCGCATGTGCTACGCCAGACGGCTGCCTTGCTGGACGATCCGCAGGTGGCGATCGGCACGCCCGTGGCGCTGATCGCGCAGGCGGCGGAGGCCGCGTTGCCCAGCACGGTAAAATTGGTCGGGACTCCGCTCGGGCCCAGGCGGTTTCGCGCGCTGTATTTTACCCGGGCCTGCGCGCCATGGGGCGAGGGGCCGCTCTATCACCATATCGGCCTCTATGTGTGGCGACGCGCGGCGCTGGAGCGTTTTGTGGCATTGCCGCCATCGGTTCTGGAACTGCGCGAAAAGCTGGAACAATTGCGGGCCCTGGAAGCGTGCATGCGCATCGATGCCGTTCTGGTCGATGATGTTCCGTTGGGCGTCGACACGCCAGCCGATCTGGAACGCGCCCGCCTCCTGCTGGCGCCGTAACGTCTTGGGGTGTTGCCGATGTCGGCTCGTTTGGTTGAATATGCCCGCTCTGACGCCGATGCCGCCGCCGTGGAAGCGGCCCGCGCGAGTGTCGCGCGCACGCTCTTGCTGGAGCAGAAAGGGCTGCAGGCGGTTGGGGAAGCCTTGTCAGGCGGCCTTGCGGCGGGCTTCGCGCGCGCGGCCGCGGTGATTGTGGCGGCGACGGGCACGGTGATTGTGTCGGGCATGGGCAAGTCCGGCCATGTCGGTCGGAAGATCGCGGCGACCTTGGCCTCCACCGGCACGCCCAGCCATTTCGTGCATCCGGCCGAGGCCAGCCATGGCGATCTGGGGATGATCCGCGAGACCGATGTGGTGCTGGCGCTCTCGTGGTCGGGCGAGAGCCCTGAACTGGCCGACATCGTTGCCTATACGCGGCGGTTCGATGTGCCGCTGATTGCGATCACCTCGCGGGCGGAAAATGCGCTGGGGCGGGCGGCCGATATTTGCCTCGTGCTGCCGGTGGCGCAGGAAGCCTGCCCGAACGGGTTGGCGCCAACGACGTCAACGACGATGCAATTGGCGGCCGGCGATGCGCTGGCGATTCTGTTGCTGGAGCGGCGGGCATTTTCCGCGGCGGATTTTCAGCAATTTCATCCTGGCGGCAAATTGGGCGCGCGGCTGCGGCAGCTGGCCACGATCATGCATGTGGGGCCGGAATTGCCGATCGTGCAGCTGGATACCACCTTGTCGGAGGGGATCGTGGAGATGACATCGAAACGCTTCGGCATTGCCGGGGTAGTGGATGCGGCCGGCGACCTGGTCGGCGCGCTGACCGATGGCGATCTGCGCCGCGCATTTCGCGAGGGCTTTGTCGATCGGCCGGTGCGCGAGGCGATGGGCCGCAAGCCCTATACCCTGCCGCCGGATGCGCTGGCGGTGCAGGCGCTGGCAAAAATGAACGAGGCAAGCATCACGTGTATTTTTGTGGTGGAAGCGGGCAAGCCGGTAGGGCTTGTGCATATCCATGATCTGCTGCGGGCGGGGATTGCCTAGAGCATGATCGCTTTGGGTTGACGTCAACCGCGATAGACATGCTTGCAAAAACCAAGGCTGGAGCGTGATCGGTTCCTTGATTTCGGATCAACCTCAACCGATCCCGCTCGGGAGCATCATCCGACGGGGCCTGATGATGCTCTCGCCTTCGGAGACACCGATCGCAGCAGATCCGCCGCCGGCATCGGCTTGGCGAACAGCCAACCCTGCATGCACAGAACCCCGTAGGTACGAAAATACGCAGCCTGGTAATCGGTTTCCACGCCCTCCACGATCACCGGAACACCGATATCCTTCGCCATTTCCAATATCGCCGGCACCAGACGCGCGCGCACCATTTCGGTATTCACCGTGCTGGTAAAGCTCTTATCCAGCTTTATTGCGTCCACCGACAAATCGCTCAAATAGGTCAGGCTGGAAAACCCGGTGCCGAAATCATCGATGTAGATCTTGTAGCCGGCTCTGCGCAGCTGGTTGATCGCCACATTGGCAGCCTCTACCTCGGCCGATCGCCGCTCGGTCAGTTCGAGCGCAATCTGGCAGGGCGGAATGCCTGCCCCGGAAATATGCGTGGCCAAGGCAGCATGAAACCGCCGATCGCCCAGATCGTCGGCAACGATATTGACGCTGACGGTAAAATCCGGATTGAGCCGCAGCAGCGGGCCAAGCTCCTCGCCCACCCGGCGGATCGCGAAGCAGGTGATGTCGCTGATTATCCCGGCATCTTCGGCGAGCGGAATGAATTCGTCCGGCCCGATCGCGGTGCCGCTTTTGGCCGGCCAGCGCATCAGCGCCTCCGCGCCCACCACCTGTTCCGTTTTGGCATCCATAATCGGCTGATAATGCAGAACCAGTTCGCCATTCAGCACCGCAAGCTGCAAACGCCGCAGGATAGACCGGCGCCGGTTCAGCCAGGTCAATAAGCCCAGGCTGGCGGCGCTGCCGGTGAGGCCGCCGGCCAGGGCGAAAATTTCGAACGGCGTCGCATTCCTGTGCAGCATTGCCGCCCACGGCGCCTGCAATACCAGGCACATCATATTATCCGTGGCACAGGCAACCGCGGCATAGCTGCCATCGTGCCAGAAACTGCGTCCGTCCTCCAGCAGCGCATCAGGCACATTCACCGGCGGCCCAGCGAACCATACGCGCTGGTGGCTGGACCGGTTGATGAAAAAGCGCGACAGACTCAGGGTGTCGGGCGCGAGTTCAGGCGGCGTCGGCGCGGGGCGCACGATAACGAACGCATCGCGGTGGCCGACAATGATGAAGCTGTGTCCAGGCACTGTCGGCAACGTCGCGTAACGCCAAATCGTCTGCTCCGCGTTCAGCGCGAAACCGGGTGTCGCCAGGACGGGGATGTTGATATCCGTCACACCATACACGGCGCTGCAGGCCAGCCGGCCATGGTCGCGCCGCACGATATCCTGGATGATCGTCGAGCCGATCACCATCGTTCGCAGATGTCCCAGGTCAGCCTGGGTGCAGGGCGAGCTCTGCATCCGGTCGAGTGCCAGAAGAACGCCGGTCACTTCCGCCTCGCGCATACGCACATCCGCGATCAGCACGCGCGCGTCGCTGCGAACCCGGTCCTTTTCGGCTCTGGCGACAACGACGATACCCAGGCCGAGCGCCATCGGGCCGCCGATCACGGCGCCGATGATAATCACCCGCATCAGCGCGGAGCGGCCGACCATGATACTGTCTCGCAGCCGGCGCCCGTATGCGACCAGGTGACATGCGGCATCAGCCGGTCGCCATGGCTGCCCGGCTTTGCTCCCCCCGAAGAAGCTGTCGGCATTACGCCGCACGGCTATAGCCATCGTCACGGCCTAGGCGGCTTGTGCTAACATGGGCGATATCGGCACGGCTGTGTTGATCGGCCGAAGCCCGCATAGCGTGGTAGTCCTGCGCAGGTGATCATCGGGACTTGCAACTTCCGCGTGTGTTTCGCATGCAAAAAACACGCGCACCTTTATCAGACATCGATGTAACACAGCCCGCAAGATATTTATCGCGGATTTGCACTATTATCGGGTACGGCACAGTACCTACTCGATATGTGAAGCCGGCGGTTGAAACTGTGCCGGCGCCGGCGATGACCGCTCGGCTGAGGCGCCGATGGCGCGTCAGCCGCTGAAGCCGCGGCCTTTGCCGATCACCGCCGCGCCGAAGCGGGCGCGCAGGCCGTCTATGGCGCCTTGGCGGGCTTTGCGGCGGCCTGAATCGGGGTCGGCCAAATCGGCGGAATCGGCGCTTGCCAGCGGCGCCAGGCCGGCGGCGCCGATGCCGATCAGGCGGAAGGCGGTGCCGTCGGCTTCGCGCGCCAGCAGGGTGCGGGCGGTGTCGAACAGCGTGTCCGGCAATGCGGTGGGCTGGAGCAGCCGGGTGGTGCGGGTGCGGCTGGCGAAGCGGGCGGTTTTCAGTTTCAGCACCACCCCGGTGGCGGCAAAATCCTTTTCCCGCAGCCGTGCAGCCAGCTTTTCGCAAAGCCGCCAAAGCTGGCGCTCCAGATCGGCGCGCTCGGTAAGGTCGCTCGCAAAGGTGGTTTCGGCGCTGATCGAGCGGGCGAGGCCGATCGGGTCCACGCCGCGAATATCCTCGCCATGGGCGCGGCGCACCAGCGCGGGGCCATCATCGCCCAGCAGCGTGCGCGATTGCCGTGTATCCAGCGCCTGAAGCTGGCCGACGCGGGTCAGGCCGAGCATGGCCAGGCGCCTCTCCAGGGCCGGTCCGACGCCAGGGAGAATGCCGACAGGTTCCGGGGCCAGGATGTCGGCGGCGTCCGAACCCAATATGGCGAAGCCACGCGGCTTGTCGCGGCCGGCGGCGAGTTTGGCCAGCAGGCGGTTGCGGGCCAGGCCGATGGAAATGGTCACCCCGAGCGTCGCCTCGACCCGGCGGGCGAAACGGCTGAGAACCGCGGCGGGCGGTGCCCCGTGCAAGGCCTCCGTGCCCGAAAGATCCAATACCGCCTCGTCGATCGAGAGCGGCTGCACCAGCGGGGTGAGCTGCAGCATCATGATGCGCAATTGCCGTGCGACGGCGGCATACGCCGCCATATCCGGCTTGATCACCACCGCGTCCGGGCAGAGTTTGAGGGCCTTGAACATCGGCATGGCGCTGCGCACGCCGGTGAGGCGGGCGATGTAGCAGGCGGTGGTCACCACGCCGCGCGTGCCGCCACCGACGATCACCGGCCGGTCGGCCAGCTCCGGCCGGCGGCGTTTTTCCACGCTGGCATAAAACGCGTCGCAATCGATATGGGCGGTAGCCAGGGTGAACAGCTCCGGATGGCGCAGGAGTCGCGGCGAGCGGCAGGCCGGGCAGATGGCGCCTTGTATCGGCGTCGTCTCGCAATCGCGGCACAGGGTTTGATCGATCTTCCGGCCCTCCGCACGTCTTGACAGTGTTTTGCCAGCCTTGGACAAGATCGGGCCATGGGCAAGCTCTTCATCGGCAACCGCCGCTACTCCTCGTGGTCGCTGCGCGGCTGGCTGCCGGTGCAGCTGGCGGGGCTGGATGTGGAAACCATCGTCATTCCGCTCGCCGGCGGGGCGACCAGCTCCATCAAGGGCGCCACGCCGGCCGGGCTGGTGCCGTATCTGGAGCATGAGGGCGCGCGCATCTGGGAGAGCCTGGCGATCTGCGAGTATTGCGCCGAGTTCTTTCCCGCCTTGTGGCCGCAGGACCGGGTGTCGCGGGCGGAAGCGCGGTCGATTGCCGCCGAAATGCATGCCGGGTTTCGCGCGCTCAGGCAGGCAATGCCGATGAATCTGGGCCGCGATGATTACGCGGGGCTTGGCCGCAACGCCGAGAGCCTGGCCGATGTGGCGCGGATCGACAGCATTTTTGTTCAGACCCGGGCGCGGTTCGGCGCCGGCGGCGATTACCTGTTCGGGCCGGATTTTACCGCGGCGGATGTGATGTTCGCCCCGGTCGTCGCCCGCTTCCTCACCTACCGCCCTGAACTCTCAGCCACGTCGCAGGCCTATTGCGAAGCAGTCCGCGCGCACCCT